>Ga0310694_10004525_pt1 | contig 13433 bp, 10 predicted proteins | sample 174DNAGHGhighgp2_FD_203884 | JGI IMG/M metagenome (GOLD analysis project Ga0310694, IMG submission 203884) | Sheep rumen microbial communities from Palmerston North, Manawatu-Wanganui, New Zealand - 1742 DNA GHGhigh gp2 (v2) (version 2) | ecosystem: Host-associated > Mammals > Digestive system... | reverse complement strand
GATGAAAACAACAGGAAGAACGCAGAGTTCCTCTCCAAACTGAAACAATATATATACGATGACTTCAATGATTTGAACGACAATGAGATTGAAGCTCTTATGAAACTTTTAGGAATAAACAAAAACGAATATATACCATCATGAAACACCTTTACAAAATTGAATTATTATTATTATTATTATTATTGGCACTCGCCGCGCCGCTCGCAGGAATTGCGCAGAACGACACCACCATTGTCCACCACGACACGACCGTTTGTGGAAGCTATGAAAGGTTTGGCACGACACTCACTTCATCGGGTGACTATGGGTATGTCCGCAATATAGGGGACAGCATTGTCGTGGACTCGCTGCACCTCACTGTCAACAACAGCACCCACAATGTGGAGAACGATACCGCTTGCGAGAGCTACACATGGCGTGGTGCAACTTGCATACAGACAGGTACTTACACCTACCCGTACACCAACGCCAGCGGATGTCCAAGCGTCGACACCCTGCACCTGACCGTCAACCAACCCACCAGTGGCGACACCACGGCAGTGGCTTGCGGTAGCTTCAGCTGGCATGGCTACAGTAATCTCACAGAAAGTGGAGAATACACCGATATGCTGACTAACGTGGCGGGCTGCGACTCTATCGTCACCTTGCACCTCACCATCCACCATGGTACGCATAATACAGATAGTGCGTCTGCGTGTGGACGCTATAGATGGCACGGAACAACATATACCGCATCGGGCACTCACTGGTATGAATACACGAATGATGACGGCTGTCCCTCTGTTGACACCCTCCATCTTATAATCAACAATCCAACACATAACTCCGTTTCCGACACTGCCTGCGAGACATACACGTGGACAGACGGTACAGGGGAGACCTACACTTCTTCCGGCACATACTTGCATCCTCATCTTGATGCTCACGGCTGCTGGCAAGTGGATACGCTGCACCTGACCATCAACCATACAACATACGGGGACACCACTGTAGTGGCTTGCGAATTTTTTACTTGGCATGGTATACCATACACAGAAACCCCTGCCATAGCCCCGACATACACCATTGTCGGTGGCAACCATAACGGTTGCGACAGCATTGTCACCCTGCACCTCACCATCCATCATGGCACTCACAATGTTTTCATTGTGGATACCTGCGAAAGCTATACGTGGCATGGACAAACATATACGGCTTCAGGAACTTACACCTATCCTTACAACAACGAGTACGATTGTCCGAGCGTGGACACTTTGTGCCTGACTATCAACAATCCCACACACACAGCTATCACACGCAGTGCCTGTGGCGGTTACGAATGGCATGAAACCACATATACGGAATCAGGCGATTATTTCTTTAGCCATCCGGATGCAAACGGTTGCACCCAAGTGGACACATTGCATTTGACCATTAACAATCCAGTACACTCGGCTACCGTTGTGACTGCTTGTGAATTCTACACATGGAACGGAACGATATATACAGTTTCTGGCGACTATACCTACGCTCATACGGATGCTTACGACTGCTGGCAGGTGGACACGCTGCACCTGACAATCAATTCCGCGTATCACACGGATCTGCACGTATCATCTTGCGAGACATACACTTGGGATGGTCAAACTTACACGGAGAGCGGTGATTATGACCAGACCTTCACAGCAGTCAGCGGTTGCGACAGCATCGTCACTTTGCACCTCACCATCCATCACGGTACCCACAATGTCTTCACCGAAACCGCTTGCGAAAGCTATACGTGGCATGGTACAACCTACACCGCGTCAGGAATTTATACCTATCCTTACAACAACGAATACGACTGTCCGAGCGTGGACACGTTGCACCTCACCATCCATCACGGCACCCACAACGTCTTCGCCGAGACCGCTTGCGAAAGCTATATGTGGCATGGTACAACCTACACCGCGTCAGGTATATATACATACTTGTACACGACCGCAGACGGATGCGCGAGTGCGGATACTTTGCATCTGATCATCAACCATCCGGTGCACACCGCCACTTCCATTACGATGTGCGACAGCTACCTATGGACAGAAGGTACAGGAATGACCTATACAACCTCAGGCACTTATACATACGCTCACCCGGATGCCAACGGGTGCACGCAGGTGGACACCTTGCACCTCATTATACTTAGCTCTGCTTACACAGAAGTCTCAGTGACAGAATGTGGTAACTACTATTGGAATGGCAACAACTACACAACTTCTGGCGACTATACTGGGATATTTTCGGCGGCAAATGGCTGCGATAGTATCGTGACCTTGCACCTGACCATCATCCCTGCACTTCAGGACATAAAGAATATCGTCAGCAAGAAGCGCGACGGTATCCCGTATATGCTTGTGTATCCGGATGCGAACTTACAGTATCAGTGGTACAAAAACGGGGTTGCGATTAATAATGCCACCAAACAGTATTATTATCCGGCTGATTATGAGCTTGAGAGCAGCTTGGAGATGGATGCCTGTTACCAGGTGCTTGTCGCTGCTAAGGAACCTGGCACCTGCGGCACTTATACAGACTGTTGGGTTGATGTTCCCTCCCAATCCGCCAAGATCCGAATCCTGCCGAATCCCAACGACGGACAGTTCCGGCTGATGCTTCCAGAAGGCACTGTGAATGTGCAGATTCTCAATGCCAACGGACAGGTGGTGATGTCGCGGAAGGTGGATGGAGACAATATGCTGGATATGAGCACGGCTCTCGCCAATGGACTCTATTTTGTGAAATCATTCCGTCATGACGGAAGCTTTGATACCGAAAAATTAATAATTAACCGATAAATTCATCAAAAAACAAAGAAAATGGAAAGAGACGACTTTTACCTCAGAGTGCATTACAAGAACAAGACGATCCGTTACAAGCTGATCGATCCCAACGCTACGCTGAATGTGCTGATGCAGAACCTGCGTCATAGTACGGACGAAAACGGGAAAGCCATTTTTGACCTGCCGAACGTCGATAAGGACGGTGTGGTGGTGGAATATTTCTTCGGAAAGAAGGACGAAAACGACAATTTTATCATTCTTAACCCCAAAATTGGAAAGACGGAGTGCTGCTTGCGTGACTATAACGTGAAAAGCGGTGATACGTTGGAAGTGATTATGGACCCTATAGCTGGCTAAGAGAAGATGAGAGAGGTAGAAAAATACAAAGACAAGCATTTTATAGGACGAAATGCGCGATTGCTGAACGAATGGATGTCCATTGACGAGCGCTATATGCATAATCCGGAGGTGAGCTACATCATCCGGAAGCGGAACGCCGAAGGGCTTCCCGTCATCTACGAAATCATTTTCAATATCAAGTCGTTCTGCGGGGTGGAGGAGGCCGACGAAAACGGATGGCAACGACCGGTTTTCCACGATGAATTCATCATGCGCATCATCATCCCCAACAACTATCCGGGGGTGGATTCCAAACTGGAGTTCAAGTTCCTCACCCAAACGCCCACAGGTCTTAAGATTCCGCACCCTTGGCACCCCAACATCCGCTATTTCGGTGATTTTGCCGGACTGGTGTGCCTGAACACCAATGCCTGTGGAAGCTATACCGATCTGTCGTTCTATATCAACCGGGTGGTCTCCTATCTGAAGTATGAAAAGTACCATGCCCTGAACACGCCTCCTTACCCGCAGGATAACAAGGTTGCGGAATGGGTGCTTGACCAGGCGGAACCCAACGGCTGGATTACGGAACTGCAGGAGTATCATAATTTACAAAACGAATAAAGGACAATGAAAAAATATTTGCTGATTTTCTTTTCGATTCTCAGTCTGAATGCAGTTTTTGCACAGAATGACGTGGTGCTCTCCTACGCTGTAGAGCCGGAAAAAACACAATATATCCCGGTCATCCTCCGCGGACCGTCCAACGATTGCCAGTCGGTTCCTTTGATGCTGGAGGCCACTTACGATCCTCAACAGGACATTATCAATGTGGTTGTCCGCAGCCGTTATGAAAGGCCGATGAAGAAAAAGGACTGGCTCACTCACCTCTGGTGCCCTTCTTCGCTTAGTGGCAAACAATTCAACGACCAAATGCTGCGTGACCACTTCAAAAATAATTATAGGTCGAAATTGGATATGACCACGGATATGAAATCCCAAATAAAAGACGGATTTGCTCCAAAACCGGCTTTCGAGTGTGTGAACGGGCTGCTTTTGAACGAGAAAGAATCGGATGTGATGATGGCACTTTCGGGAGACAAGGTGATTGTGCTGAAGATCAGAATCACCAATGCAACTGTCCCCACTATATTGAAAATCAACAATGTAATCCCGATAAAAGCGAAGTATGACTTTCCCCAGTTTTTTAACAAAGTGGCCTTGCAATACATCTCCAACAACTTCTCCATATCGTTGAGGTTGCCGGAAAGCAACTGTTTCGGACAGCACGAGATGATCAGCAAATACAGGCAATGGAATGAAGAACTGACCAAAGATTATCAGAAACTGCTTGACTATCAAATTGAGAAAAGAGACCCTTCGGGAAGTTCGAAAGAGGTTGTCCTTCGGAAAATGGAACTTTTGGGCAAGTACGAGACCGCCCGCAAGGGTATTGTGGAGACCGATTGTGGAGAACTGGAACAGGAGTATGCCACATTCCACCGCTATTACAACAAAATAGGGGAGGGCATTGTCACGGCGGACTCTTTGCAACGGATGATTGCGCAAATGGATGCGCTCATTGATGATATCTCCATTGCCAAGAACACTGGAAATGGCAAGGCGTGCAGGAAATACAAAGAAAATGCTGCCAAATTCAACGAAGTGTCGTTTGATGAGAACCAATACAAGGAATTTCCGGAATTGAAGAGTCTGGCAAAACGTTTTGTGGATCGCCGAAAGATGCTGAACGACCTTAAATGCCCCGGTGGTAGTGGAACCGGTGGCGGAACCGGTGGCGGCGGAGGTTCTCATTGTAATATAGATCAGGAGAGAATTAAGTCGGCGACGATGAAAATCAACAATTTGCTGAACGAATACCGTGTCAAGAAAGTCAAGAACGAACAGACTTTCTACAGTATCGTCAGAGAGACGGACTCCTATCTGAAAGAGTTTTCAGATGCGTGCAAGAATAACAAAAAGTACCAGACAGTCATCCAACAATATCAGGATGCGAAAAGGGCTTATCAGAATGCTGTAAAATAGTGGTTATGAGAACGAAAACCCTGTCAATCGTAGTTTGGGCTGTTTTGGTGTTGACATTGCCGATGCGGGCGGTGTCGCAGAGCGGTTATGCCGATTCGGTCAAGGCGATTAAGAGCGAGCTGAAGAACTATCAAGCGCAGTTGGAGTCTATTGAAAGAGAGATGGTCACGTTCACGGACTGTGACCGGCTCTCTGACGATTATCTCAGATGCACGACGCAGATGGATGTCTTCTATAACGAAAACAGGTCGTTTATTACTTTGCAGAGCCAGATTCTTTACGATATGTGGATGGATATCATGGTTTTGCGCAAGGCTATTGACGAGAAGATGGCGATACTTCAACAGGAAGCCAAGTTAGAGGCGCTGGCCCGCGACTTGGAGACGGAATTCACTTTGACGGCTCTCCAGTACGACCAACTCACGGCCATATTCCAACAACTTCCCCAGATGAAGCGGAAGGCCGCCAAAGACACTCTTGTTGCCTTGAAGAACAGGGATATGGATCTCTACCCGGTCTTTGCCACCCAGAAAATCCAACATAAGGATATCATCGCGTCAAATCCGCTTTTGGACTCCCTGTGCAAGCGGATAGACAGCGGTCATAAAACCATCAGCGAAGCCCAGAACATCGAAACCGTCAAATGGGGCGACATTATTTTCAAAGTGACCATCGTGGCGGCCTTGCTGGCTTTCCTGATTAATCTTATTGTGAGCAAGAAACAACTTAACAAACAGCTTAATGGAAAAAAGAAGAAAAAATATACCCCGTCCATATAGTGCGATGAAGCGGTATCTGCGAATCGCAGTCGCCTGTGTCCTGTTGTCCTGCACTTCCTTGGTGTCGTCAGCACAAAAGGGCATCGCGGCTGTATATTATGATGCCCAGACTCAGGAGCTGATCATCGATAAACCGAGTAATCTTTGTGCCCTCCTCCCTGCGGAGAATATGCCTGTTTCGTTGAAACGTTTTGTAGGGGATTCCTGCAAGATTTTGGAACAGGAAAAATGTTACGTTGTCAAAGACATCACTCCCGAGGAAATAGCTGGATACGATTCCCTGACTGTCTATTTCAGGAACCCTCAAAGGATGGAGGTTTACGATCAGCCATACAGTGTGAAAATCGACCTTCGGAACTTTGCAGAAGAAGCGGAAGACACTCCGAAGACCCCTTTCTATGCCAAATGGCTTGAGCTGGGCGAATCGGTGATCTATTTCGCTTCCGGCGGCTTCCTGTTGCTTGTTGTTTTGGTAGTCGCTCTTCTTTTGTTGAGAAGAAAACGGAAAGTGAAGGATGACCTGCCGGAGGAAAACCAGCATGTGATGCAGGTGGTGGAAGAGGAAAAGAACGACTATGTGGTCGGGTTGGACTATATTCGCCAGCATCCTGAGGCATTTTTTGCGGTTGATATGGAGGAGTTCTGCCTTGATACAGCGGTGAAGAAGGTCTATTTCTCCCGTGAGGCGGTGAAAAGTCTCAATAGCTATTACAAGGCATTCCTTGAGCAGCCCGAGCGCACCAATGAGACTGGATGCTACCTGATTGGCGGCTGGGAGACGGTGGACGGGAACGACGAGCAATACAATATCAGTGTCGAAGAGATGGTGATTCCCGGTGATGACGCGGTTTACGACGAGTATTCGCTGAATTTCGGACTCAAAATCGGCATCAAGCTGGGCAGTGCCATCCGCAATCTCTGCGAAAAGACCGGGCGGGATTATGTGCACACTGTCTGGATGCATTCCCATCCGGGACTGGGTCTGTTCCTCTCTTCCCATGATCTGCTGGTGCAGAAGCAACTTGCCTACCCGGATGCGCCTAAACGCATGGTGGCCATTGTGATTGACACCAATACCCCGAACTGGCAGATGGCTTTCTTCACGGCAAAGAACAGCGGGGGAATGAACAATAAGGACGATTTGCTCAAGACCATCTCCTTTGACGTGCTGAACGAATGGAGCCGACACAAGACGGTTGCCGTGCAGTCGGCAACCGTGGAGAACAGTTTCATTGTCTCGACGGAGGACCTGAAGGACGAATTCGCCTTCTCTGCCAAAGCCATCAACCAGATTGACGATGCGGTTTATGCGGAAATTTCTGAAGAATCCTATCCCCTCTATGGGGAGATTCGTCAGAACGAGGGAAAAAAGACCCGCGTTGTCACGGCTTGCGGTGTGTCAGGCGAAGATAATCAAATCGGCTGGTTGGTTGTGGACTCCGATACGGAAGAGGCGTTTGACGCGCATCGTTGCGATGATAAGCTCATCCAAGCCGACTTTTGTCTTGTATATCGTTCTGAGCAGGAATGTTACTTGGTATGGCTTAATGCCGAGCAGAAAATACGGTTCATTCATACATCCCTCAAAGAGATGAAGGAGTGGACTCGAAGAAAAAGAGTATAAATAAAACAGATATAGCTATGAAAAAACAGTTTGTTTTTATGATTGCGATGGCTTTGCTCCTCGGTGCCGCGTGCCAGCGGGGACAACAGGCCGGACAGCCGAATTCGTCAGCAACAGCGCCGTCGGATTCGATATCCATCGTGCAACTCTCGAAATCAGAGAAAGCGGACACGCTCTATGTGGATTTCAAGATTCTGGATGCGGCGGGCAAGAAGAAGTTTGTCAATCAGCTCAGTGCGGGCAATTTTATCGTGTCTGATGTGAGCACGATGGGGCAGGATATGCCTCCTAAAGTGGATTCCGTCATAGACATTCGTCAGAAAAAGGTCATTTCCGACCAGATCTCCATGCTGTTTCTCGTGGACAGAAGTGGGAGCATTTCGCAGAATGAGCTGTTGGAACAATATACTCAAATCTGCCATATCATAGACATCCTGCCGAATACCAAAATCTATTTATCGTTCATGGACAGTACCGTGACACCGAGCCTTTTGGCTACGAAGGAGAACATGAAATTCAAGTTCTATGAGGAATTTGTCGTGAAGGAGGGTACGGAGAAATATCTCTACAAGGCGATCATGGCCAAGATGGAGGAACTGTCGGGCACTTTCGGGATGCATTACCCCGAAGTGCCGCATAATCCCGCCCTTCAGGATTCCACGCAGAAGATGTTGTTTGTGTTCACGGACGGTCGGGTGATGAATTCCGACGGCACGTTTATCGGTGCCGACTTTTTCAAGTGGAAAGGGGAAATTTGGGAACTGTCGGAGAAACAGGCGCATTCGGAGATTCCGTACGTGCCGATACATTGTATTTATATCGGCGATCCTGCCGCTACGGCCAATATCAAGGATGAGATGGAGGCCCTTTGCGCGTCCGCACCCACGAAAGACGCGCTGAAAGGACAGTTCCACACCCTGTTCGATGTTGCGCAACTGCAAGAGACCCTGATGGGAACCATTGACTCCATCGCAGCTGATTACAGGCTGGTGTTGGTGAATCCTGTGGGCAAAACGTACGACGGCACACAACGTACGCTTACTGTTACGTTGCGGGACAATGCCATGGTATTGGCACAAGGGGTTATGAACTACGCGTTTGGAAACCAGCATATTCCGATCATTGTGGCATCGGAGGGGAACACCACCTCAAACCGACACACGATTCTGACGGGTTTGCTTTATGGCCTGATTTTCATCTTGTTGGCTTATTTGATCCTGCAATATCTCGTGCCTTGGATTCAATATAAGATATTCTGTAAGAAGTATATCGTGGATTATCGGAGTAGCAACAGCGGCTCGCCGGTCGAGCAGCAGCATTGCTATCATTGCAAGGAACCATTTCAAGACGGGGATAAAATTGTGGTGAAATGCGAACATGTGGTGCATCTTGAGTGTTGGGAGGAGAACCGGAACCGCTGCCCAGAATACGGCATACACAACTGCTCCAAGGGCATCCATTATTACAACAAGGAGCAACTTTCGGATCCGCGCAACGCCCCCTACTTTGTGATGTGGATGGTGTACGGCCTGATGGCGGGTCTGGTGTCGTGGTTTTTCATGCGGTTGTGCTATTCGGAGACCCTGTTTTCATCGATGATTACCGGGTTGGTGAATCTGCTGCGACCGGCTGATACCCTGCAAGGATTCACCACCATGTCGTTCGTCTCCAAAATCCAGTCCATGCTGCTCTGTGGTCTTTTGTTAGGCTTTTTCATCACCCTGTTCTTCAGTTATCAGATTGAATTCAGGAAGAAAAACCTCAAAATATGGAGTCTTATGCTTTTGCGAGCCTTGGTGGGTAGTGTGGTTGGGTTCAGCGCCTTCCTGCTCGGTGCCGTGATAATCATCCTCTTGGGAAAAGACACCAACTGCATTTACACCGACTGGATTCCGTGGGCTCTGTTTGCCGTTGGAATAGCCTTCACCCTTTCCTTCAAGACAGACATCAACCTTAAGAGTGCCTTGATTGGCGGTCTGATTTCCGTGCTGATCAGTTTTGTGGTGCTCTATCTGGCCACTTTTGCCAAAGATGTACTCAGTATGTTCAGCTATATGATCTACGCCGCTGGCTTCGGCATCGCCATCGCGGTGGTGCACTTTGTCTCCGAAAAGTACTTCTTGCGGATTTCCGGCCCGGTGAAGGAACGTGACATCGCCATCTACAAGTGGATGAGCGTGACGGGCGGATTCAACAAGGTGACGATAGGCAAATCCATAGACTGTGTCTTGGAGATGAACTGGGACGATGCCAGTAATATTGCCGACAAGCAGGTGGAGATCTATTTGGAGAACGACCGGCCCTATTGTCGGGCACTTGCCGACGGTACCCGTCTGCCCAGCGGACAAGTGATGGAGAAAGGACAGACTATCCTGCTGAACCATGGTACGGAATTTACCATTGGGAATACGTTGTTTACCTATATTGAAAAAGATAAATAATTTGTTATGAAAATTTTGAAGTTTGCAATAGGATTGCTGGCTTTCCTGTGCTGCACAAATATCCTCTATGGACAAAATGTTGTCACGGGAAAGTATAAGGGACATATTGTCAAATTGAAGTACTATAAAGGGAGCCCTGATGATATCCAATATTTGGAATACGGTTTGGTGACGGAGTTGAACAAGACCGTTTCCCAGTTGGAGAAGGAGAAGGCATCCCTGCAGAAAGAGTTGAACAAACTCAAAGGGAAAGCTCCCGTGCAGGATGACAGCCTCCAGATGCAACTGATTATCCAGGAGCGCGACCTTCTTGCCCGGGAACGTACCATTGACTCGCTGACCAATCGTGTGAACACCCTCAACGCTTCTTTGCTGGCCATTCGGGACCGTTTGGCAAAAGTAGATGTCCCCGAACATGGTGGCAGAAGCCTTTCGGCGGAATGTCCGCATCTCGGGGTGAGCTACAGTATCGGAATACCGTTGCTGTTTAGCTCCCTCTTGGACCAAAAGGACATTTCAGGGCAGTCGGTGTGGAACCGTCGGATGACCCTTTCCCATCAGATTGGGCTCTATTGGGGCAGTCGTTCCTTGGTGTCCAAAGGTTCCTTGTCCTTAGGGGTTGGTCTAGAGTATAGCCGGCTGAGGTTTGCTGCCGGGATAGGACAGCTGTCTGACAATGCTCTCGCGGCAACGGATTCGGACCTGTGTTCCTATACAGCCTCTCTTTTGTATCGGAATGTGGAGGAGAGCGCCGCCATGCACTATCTTAGTATTCCGCTCACACTCTCAATCGGGCAGCCCTATCACGACCGCATCAGCGGGTATGTGCAATTCACGCTGATACCTTCGTTTTGCATCGCCTCAACATTGCGTGCATCGGGATATTATAGTCTTTCGGGACATTACAGTCAAATTGATGGAAACCCAGTGGATCTCACATTGGATGAATTTTCACCGTTGGGTTTCGGATGCGATATGAATCTTGAAGCGAGGACGAAAAATGCGGAAGTGAATCGTTTCCTGTTGACAGGCCGGCTGGCGGGTGGCATTTACCTGCCTTTGTGCCGTGTTCAGCAAGGTAAAACCTCGCCTTGGGTAGTCAAATTGGGGGTCAAAGTGGATTTCGCCATCACTCCCGTGTCAAAAGGCTTGCCTGAGGATGAACATCTTCCAGGAGCAACTTACCGCCTGAACCAATACAATCTGTTGTCGGGCAAAGGATGTCGTTTTATAAATCCTGGATTGGAGGTGGGAATCATGTATATCTTTGGAATAAAAAACAAATAATTATGGCAAACGAACGCAAAGAATGGGGTGCAGGTGTTTTTTCGCTGCTCTCCTGGTTTAAGCAAGAGAATGTGAAGAAGGCCAAAGTGATGGTCGTGGGCGCGGGCGCATTAGGAAACGAAGTGCTGAAAAATCTCGCACTGTTTGGCGTGGGCAATATCTATATTGTGGATTTTGACACCATTGAGTATTCCAACCTGACACGCTCCATCCTTTTCCGCGAATCCGATGCCGACAAGGGATTGTATAAGGCAGAAGTGGCTGCCAAACGCATAAAAGAAATTAACAAGAACATCAATGTGCAATACATTGTGGGCAACCTGAATTCGGATGTCGGTTTGGGTGTCTATAAGCAGATGGACGTGGTGATCGGCTGTTTGGATAGCCGCCTGGCCCGTCTGCAGCTGAACCGCCAGTGTATGCGTGCCGGCGTGCCTTGGGTCGATGGTGGTATCGAAGATCTGAACGGTGTGGTGAAAGTGTTCAAACGCGGTGTGAACTGCTACGAATGCGGCCTTTCGGACACTGCCAAACACAACCTGTTCCAGAAGATGTCCTGCGCGGGCGTGGCCAAGCGCAACGAAGATGCAGGACGCATCCCCACGACTCCCGTTATCGCCTCTATCATCGGCGCCGTGCAAACGCAGGAGGCTATGAAGCTTCTTCATCCAGAGGAACTGTATAAGGGTGAACTGACCTCCTTATGTGGCCAGTGGTTCCATTACGAGGGGATGCATAACAATGTGAAAATTTACAAATCAACCGCTTATCATACCGATTGTCCATCCCACGAGTATTGGAAACCCGTATTCAAGATTCCGCAACTGTCAGCCGACATCACGGTGGAGAACTGTATTGCTATGCTCAAGGATCTGCTGAATGTGGAGAGCGTGGAAATCAACCTTCGGAACGATCGCTTTGTGGATAAAATCGCTACTCGGAACGATAACCAATGCTTCATGCCGATGCTTCCCGAGTCGAAGATTCCCGATTACATCGACTCGAATCCCCAACTCTATTGCCGATTGCGAATGGATTTGAATCAGAACACCTACGAGAATATTGACGAGGAATTCCCATACCAGCAGTTGACGCTGAGGGAAATTGGCATACCTTATTTCGATATTCTGCAAATCACGACGGAATCAGGGTATTTCTATGTGGAACTGACAAAAGACGAATCTAGATATCCTTTCCAATAATCATATCGCCATCACTATGAGAGTCAATCAGCTATATGATCCGATAGGCGATTTGAAAGCCGAGACATGGGTGAACACGTATCTACCAGATAACGCGCCAGTTCGGATTAGCTCAAAAGGGATTTTCTACAGCAATTATTGTGAGGATCTTTTGGAGGTGGATACGTCGGATTCTATGCCCAACCAGATCAGTTTGTCGCGCGATGGCTTGTTCCATCTGTTGCCGGAAGCACTTTTGGTGGAAGAGAACCGTCTGCGAGATCCAAAACAGAGATCCAAACCGTTTACCCCTGAAAAAGAGCGCATTCTGAATTTCTTTGTTCCTCTCGACACGGAATTTTTCCACGTCACCCTTGGTTTGGACAAGGTCGTTCAGAATTTGGAATCAGAAACGGTCGAGGTGTTATTGAAATCCCTTTATGACATTGATGTACAGACGATTCAGAATCCAGAAATCAAAAAAGCACTTCCTTTGTTGTTACAAGCATCTGAAATCAGAGGTGATTATGTGCTGATAGGGAGGTTGATGACCGCAATCACAGGCTTTCAAACGGAAATACATCGGGTTTTCCGATTATTTTCGGATACTACCGGGAATGAATATAATGTTCCTGTCGCCCGAATTGTGTTTTACATATCCTCATTGACCAATAAAGAATACGCCGCACAGTATCAGAAGCTGGGTGAGTTTGTCCAGTTTGTGGCGGAGTGGTTTTTCCCTGTTGAGCAGGCTTATGAATATGCTATAAAAGAAATGGGACATCCTTTTGTGCTGGATGGAACCCTTACGTTGGATTATAACACTTATCTTTAACAGTATGAAGACATTTAATAGAATAGACTGGAAAAAGGGCATGGAAATAATGCCGGAAACGTTTCTTTATGCGGATAGTCACCATGATAATATCAGTAGA
>Ga0310694_10004522_pt1 | contig 13441 bp, 15 predicted proteins | sample 174DNAGHGhighgp2_FD_203884 | JGI IMG/M metagenome (GOLD analysis project Ga0310694, IMG submission 203884) | Sheep rumen microbial communities from Palmerston North, Manawatu-Wanganui, New Zealand - 1742 DNA GHGhigh gp2 (v2) (version 2) | ecosystem: Host-associated > Mammals > Digestive system... | reverse complement strand
GCAAGAGGAGAAACAACCTTGTTTTACAAGGGACGTGGAAGATCCCCGACAAAGACCTTCGGGGATGACATTTGTCTTTTACAACGACAACAGCATGGGCTTTACACTCATTGAATTACTCGTCGTTGTTCTTATCATCGGCATATTGGCGGCGGTGGCGTTGCCGCAATACCAAAAAGCAGTTATCAAAAGCCGGTATGCAACATTAAAAAATCTCACGCATAGTATTGCCAACGCGCAAGAAATATATTATTTGGCCAACGGCAAATACGCTACCGATTTTGAAGAATTATCTATTGAAATGCCTGCCGGAAAATTAGATTCCAGTACGGCCGGTGCCTATTGGTATAATTGGGGTTGGTGTACTCTTTGGAATAACAGCGTTGCCTGTTATAACAATTTAATTCATTTGCGGTATCAAGTAGTTTATCAGCATTCTTCTTGGGCTCCGGGAAAACAGTTTTGTCGGTCGGATTCTTCTAGCGTAACGGATATTTCTAATCAGGTTTGCAAACAAGAAACCAAAGCGTCTAGTTTCTCATGTGGTGGTGACGGGTGTTTATGGGAATATCAATAATTTCCCTTGCCAAAAAATTCTGTCCTATGCTATAATATATAAAAGGCCTCCTTTGTGGGGGCCGTTTTTAACGGTAAGAACAGACGGAAAAACTCTTTTCTTACACGTGGTTTTTTGATATAATAAAGTGATGTTTTTTGCGGGCGTGGTTCAATGGTAGAACACTAGCCTTCCAAGCTTGTGACGTGGGTTCGATTCCCATCGCCCGCTTTGACAATTTTTTCTGCTGGGGTAGCTCAGTCGGTAGAGCATCTCCATGGTAAGGAGAAGGTCGTGGGTTCGATTCCCACTCCCAGCTTAGCAGATTTGCAGTACGCAGTAAAAGCAGTAACGTGCTGGGGTAGCTCAGTCGGTAGAGCATCTCCATGGTAAGGAGAAGGTCGTGGGTTCGATTCCCACTCCCAGCTTATTTAAGAAGTATTAAATTAAAACAGGAGAACTAAACAAAATGGCAAAGGAAAAATTTTCCCGCAGCAAACCGCACGTTAACGTCGGTACGATTGGTCACGTGGACCACGGTAAGACGACGTTGACCACCGCGATTACGAAAGTACTCGCTAAAGAAGGTAAAGCCAAAGCGATGGCTTACACGGATATCGCCAAAGGCGGTGTCGTCCGTGACGCTTCTAAAATTGTAACCGTAGCCGTTTCTCACGTAGAATACGAAACTGACAAACGCCACTACGCGCACATCGACTGCCCCGGCCACGCCGACTACATTAAAAACATGATCACCGGCGCCGCGCAGATGGACGGTGCTATCTTGGTAGTATCCGCCGAAGACGGCCCGATGCCGCAAACCCGCGAACACGTACTTCTCGCCAAACAGGTGAACGTACCGAAACTCGTCGTATTCTTGAACAAAGCTGATTTAGTTGACGATAAAGACATGTTGGACCTCGTGGAAGAAGACGTCCGCGAACTCTTGGGCAAATATGACTTTGACCGCGACAACACGCCGATTATCCGCGGTTCTGCTTTGAAAGCCATCGAAGGCGATCAAGGCGAACTCGGTGAACCCAGCATCCACCGCTTGATGGACGCGTTAGATTCTTGGATCCCCGAACCCAAACGCGAAACCGATAAACCGTTCTTGATGGCCGTAGAAGACGTATTCTCGATTACCGGCCGCGGTACGGTAGCCACCGGTCGTATTGAACGCGGTAAGGTGCACGTGGGTGATCCGCTTGAAATCATTGGTTTCCGCGACACCCTGAACACGGTTGCCACCGGTATTGAAATGTTCCGCAAATTGTTGGACGAAGGTATCGCCGGTGATAACGTAGGTATTTTGCTGCGCGGTATTGAAAAGAACCAAGTAGAACGCGGTCAAGTTTTGGCTGCGCCGAAAACGGTCAACCCGCACAAACACTTCATCGGGCAAGTATATATCTTGAAAAAAGAAGAAGGCGGCCGCCATACCCCGTTAACCCCGGGTTATAAACCGCAATTCTACTTGCGCACCACGGACGTAACCGGCGAACTTTCTTTCAAACAAGAAATGATTATGCCCGGCGACAACGCGGAAATTGAAGTAAAACTCATTACTCCGGTAGCCATGGAAGAAGGCTTGCGCTTTGCTATCCGCGAAGGCGGCCACACCGTAGGCGCTGGTGTAGTAACCAAAATTATTGAGTAGTAAAACGATTGTTTAGTTCGCTTGGTGGGGGCGCTTTATGCGCCCCCACAGGAAGCGTTTTCGGCGAACTAACCCTTTGGGCGCGTAAGCGCGCTACACTAATTAAGGACACGTAAGATGGCAAGTGAAAGAATTGCAATCGCGCTGATTTGCACACAATGCAAAAATAAAAACTATTATCAAGTGCGCGGTAAAAAGAAAGAATATAAATTGGAAGTCAACAAATTCTGCAAAAAATGCGGAAAGAGTACTGTCCACAAAGAAGGAAAAGCTTCGTAAAATTTTCGGGGGAGCGTCGGTTAACTGGTAAACCACCGGTCTCCAAAACCGGGACTGAAGGTTCGAGTCCTTCCGCTCCTGCCAGTTTTAGGCAAGGATAACTTTCTATGAATAAAGCAATAGATTTTGTGAAGCAATCCATAGGCGAACTTAAAAAATCCACTTGGCTTTCCAGACAGGAAGTCGTCCAATCTACCATTCTCGTCGCAATCGTGGTAGCGATTGTTGCCGTGTATGTGAGCGTGATTGATTGGGGACTGACCGGCGTGCTGGGTAAAGTCGTCGGAGGGCAGTAATGGCTGAAGAACGAGCATGGTACGTCGTGCATACCCAAACCGGGTACGAGGATAAAGTTTGCGAACGCATTAAAATCAATACGGAAATGCGCGGATTTTCCGACCGTATATTTAATGTGTTGGTCCCCACCGAAGATGTGGTGGAAGTCAAACAAAATAAACAAATCAGACGCAAACGGAAATTTTTCCCCGGTTATGTGCTGGTAGAAATGATTATGACCAGCGAAACCTATTGGTTTATCAAATCTATTACAGGTGCGACCGGATTTTTAGGTGACCCTAACCCTGTCCCGTTACCGGAAGAAGAAATCGCCGGGATTTTGGAACTGACGGAAAATCCGTCCGGCAAACCCAAACGCTTGGTGGAATTTGAACGCGGCGAAAGCGTCCGCATTACCGAAGGGCCCTTCAAACATTTCGTGGGCACCGTAGAAGAAGTCAACGAGCAGAAGAACAAACTTAAGGTGATGGTAACGGTGTTTGACCGCGCCACCCCGGTAGAAGTGGACTTCTTGCAAGTAGAAAAGAACTAGATTTTACCGCAGTATTGCAGTAAAAATGGAGTAACAATAAAATGGCAAAAGAGAAAAAAATTAAAGGATACATCAAATTGCAGATTCCTGCCGGTGCCGCTAACCCGGCCCCGCCTGTGGGTCCGGCTTTGGGTCAACATGGTGTGAACATCATGGAATTCTGCAAACAATTCAACGCCAAGACGGCTAAAATGGAAAAAGGGATTAAGATCCCGGTCATCATTACTGTTTTTGAAGACCGCTCTTTCACCTTTATTACCAAGATGCCGCCTATGGCCACGCTGATTATCAAGGAGTTGAAACTAGCCAAAGGCTCGGGCGCTCCGCACAAAGATAAAGTCGGCAAGATTACACAAGCCCAATGTGAAAAAATCGCCGCGCAAAAACTGCCCGATTTGAACACGAAAGACGTAAAAGCCGCCGCGGAAATGGTCAAAGGTACCTGCCGCAGCATGGGCGTTGATGTAGTCAAATAAAATTTAATCAGGGAGGGCGCAAGCCCGTTTGAACCTAAGGAGTTTATAGATGGGAAAAAGAATGCAAGCCGCTGTAAAAGCGTACGATAAAAGCAAAACGTATACGTTAGAACAAGCTGCCGAAATCGTCAAAAATAACGCGAAAGCGAAATTTGACGAAACGGTAGAATTACACGTCAAACTGGGCATTGATACCAAAAAAGCCGACCAACAAGTCCGCACGACGGTAGCCTTGCCGCACGGGACGGGTAAAACCAAACGTATCGCTGTTATTGCCAAAGGCGAACATGCTCAAGAAGCGCAAAAAGCCGGGGCTGACCGCGTTGGGGCTGAAGACATCGTAGATGAAGTTATCAAAGGGAAAATTGACTTTGATGTACTCGTGGCTACGCCGGACACGATGAAAGACCTTGCCAAAGCCGCCAAAATTTTGGGGCCGCGCGGTTTAATGCCGAACCCGAAAAGCGGAACGGTTACGTTTGACTTGGCTAACACCATTAAGGCCTTGAAAGCCGGGCGCATTGAGTTCAAAGCCGATGCGTACGGTATCGTACACGCCATTATCGGCAAAGCGTCGTTTGACGCGGCCAAATTGGCGGAAAATGCAAAAGCGGTCATGGACACGATTATTCGTGTAAAACCGAGCACCTCCAAAGGGGTATATGTAAAGAGCATCTCTATGAGTTCTACCATGGGCCCCGGGGTGTTTGTAACAAATAAGTAACTTCTCTTTTGCACACGAAAAGGATTATCCAAAAGGATAATCCTTTTCTTTTCTTCCTAATTTGGCCCATTTCGTTGTTGCGTCCTCCTTGCGTACCTGCGGCACTTTGTGCCGTCCGCAGGACGTACGCGGCGTCGTCCGCGCCTAGAACTGAGCCAAATTAGTTTGAAAGTGACGAAAAAACCCACCTTTTCAGGTGGGTTTTTTCTTTGATAAATGACGGTGGTATGTTTTGTTTTCGCACAACGCACAAAATAAACCAATTTTGTGCGTTGTTGCTTTTCAGGGCCAACAATTTGCCACATTTGAGTATCTTTGCGCCGCCTTGCCCTTGACGTGATTACCACCACGCCTATACGGGCAACTAGCGGCGCAAATCTATCTCAAATCTGACAAATCAGGCAAACATCTACAAGGGTTAGTCTTGGGGCGGCGGGCCGTCACGCGCTTAACTTACGCGTTACCTTGGCACAAATTTGAAAACAGCGGCGTAACTCCTATTGGGTTAGTCTGATTCTATAAATAACATTGTTCAGCTCCGCATATGCTTTTGCATATACGCCGTCCGCGCGTTTCGGAACTTGAACATTGGAAATCCCCAAGGGATCCGTTTCCAAAGAAATAAGCCAAGCGTACTTGTAATTTTGTAGAAAGGACATAAAAATCGGTATCATTCAAATCTACACTGAAATTTTGGCAATACAACAGATATTTAGAAGTAGGTCCTTCTGTGCAATTTTGGATATCTATGTCTAAATCTGCCCACATATTTGGGTAATTTCCGTTAGATAAATAATATGTTTCTACGGCTTGTGCCAATGTCTTTCCCACTGTTATCATTTCCGTGTATCGCGTTTTGTCCACGATTACTTGGTATTGCGGCAACGCAACCGCCGCCAAAATACCGATAATAAGTACGACAACTAAAAGTTCAATAAGCGTGAAACCTACGCTCGCCTCGCTCGTCATTCCGTAGTGTTTTTGTACGGAATATAGCGTGGAGCAGATGTTGCCGTTATTAAAAAAAATTGTCGTCCCGGCAGGCCGCTGGCCGGGACCTTCCGCCTGTTTCATACAATAATGTTGTTGTTTCCTATTTAATAACGACAATGGCATCGGATGAGGAAGATCCCGTGCAACAACCTCACGGGATGACAGCATTATTTTATAACAACTTTTTAATTGATTTTTCTTTTCCATAAAATTCTCCTTAAACAAAGGGTCATCCTGAATTTATTTCAGGATCTCAACCGCTTTATAAAACAGAAACAAAGTGGAGATGCTGAAACGAGTTCAGCATGACATTCCTTTTGTTTGTTTTTTTCTGCTACAACTATTATCGTTTTTTTTTTTGATGTGTCAAGGAAAATTTTGTTGCCTGTTAAAATTACGACGGGGTTTTATGGAAAGAAAATGCGGCAGAAAAAGCGAAAAGTAGTTTATTTACCAAGCACGTCCGCAATAATTTTTTCGGTTAGGAGATTATTTTTGTGCATTAAATACGGTCCACAATACATTGGCAATATTTTGCATTCCATAGTCACTCGGATGTTTGCCGGCCCCGCGCAACGCATATTTTTTATAAGAACTGGCATAATTACGTTTATCAAGTCCGCTACCTAAATGACTTATATCTACCAAATAAGACCGTGTCATCATAGCTACTTGGGTTATTGCTTTATTTTTATGTGCGTTTGGCCACCACGGAAGGCAGATAATCGTGGTGCTGCCCTTAAAATGATTGACGGCTTGAGCATAACGAAGTATAAATAGGTTTTCATTCTTATGTAAAGACCGCGGCAACACGTTCTCGCCAATTTGGAAAATTACATAATCAGGGTTTTGTACCATGTCGACAGGAAATCGGGAAAAATCTAATGGGCCTTTTGTAAAATTCCGTTCAAAATCGGCAATATTGAAGATGGAATATGCCACATTTACTTTTTTTTCTTGGGCAATTTTTTTAACTAACAAATGTACAAAATCCTTCTCTACCGTTGTAGCGGTTAATCCGCGTGGTCGTTGATCGGGGTCCTCTTTTAAAGCACTATGATAGGTAATACTATTACCTAAAAATAAAATTTTTAAGGTGGAGGCGGTGGGTGCAAATTTTTCAAATCCGTTTGCAGATAAATAAGGAGTTTTATTAAACTGAGCCAAATCATCTTGTCGTGGAAATGTGTAAAAATTGATAAGTTCAACAGTTGCCACGCCTATGACACATATCAAAAGAGTGGCGCACAAGTTCCAAATACATTTTTTCATAATTGATTCTTTTGGTCTTTCTTTTTATAACATTTCAGTTGTGTTTAATTTGCCAATACTGTTGCAATAATTTTTTCGGCTTGTTGGTCCATTTGGGCACGGTCTTGCGGGGCGTGGTCGTCCATGCCCGATAAGTGTAACGCACCGTGCGTTACATACATCATCATTTCTTGCAAAATCGTGTGATTAAAACGCGGGGCATTTTTCCGTGCCACTTGGTAGCATACAAAAATATCGCCAAACGCCCACGGCTCGCCGAGCGGCAAAACGGGGGGGCGTTCGTTATTAAACGAAATCACATCCGTCACGTAGTTATGCCCCAAGAAAGTTTTATTGACGCGCAAAATTTCTTTTTCGTCCACAAAAATCACGTTGACTTCTATATTTTTGCGTGCGAATTTTTTAAGACCTTTTTCAAGGGCCGCTTTGAATAAACTTGTCCGGCGCAAGTGGCGCGGAACGTCGGTATTATAAAAAATATGACCTATCATAAAAAAATGCGCCGCGTGGTTAGCGCGGCGCGTATGGCAAACTAAAACTTACTCTTTCCGCGCGGCAATACCACAATTCCCGACGGATCAATATAGTATTTTTGCGAATCGGCTTCCAAATTGTGGCCGATGGTTTGTTTGGCGGCTACTGTATTGAAGCGGTCCATAATTACTTTTTTAAGTTTCGCTCCCGCCTTGATTTCGCAATTATCCATAATGACGCAATCTTCAATTTCCACGCCCTCGCCGATAAAAACACTCTCGCTGATGACGGAGTTTTTCACTTTGGCTTTGGGGTGGATAATGCACCCGTCTCCAATCATAGAATTGGTAACCGTGCCGCCTAAAAATTTCGTCGGCGGTACGCGGTGCAAGGTCGTGCTGATGGGCCACTGGGGGTTATTTAAGTCCAGTTTCGGTTTGGGGCCTAGTAAATCCATGTGTGTTTGCCAAAACGACTGGATTGTTCCCACGTCGCGCCAATAACCCTGTTCTTCGTACGGTTTAGCGCCGGGGAGAGTTTGGCTTTGGAAGTTATAAGCAAACGTGCGGTGGTCTTTTAAGATTTTCGGCAAGATATGTTTACCGAAGTCCAGCGCGGGCACATCACAAAAACGTTTTTGCAACACTTGCAATAAAACGTCGGCGTTAAAAATGTAGTTACCCATGGACGCATACGCCGATTTGGGGCGGCCCGGAATCGGTTTGGGGTGGGCCGGTTTTTCGTCAAATTGGACGATGCGGCTTTGCGCATCTACGCCCAGCACACCAAACGCACTGGCTTCTTCCAGCGGCACGGTATTGGCGGCCACGGTGACGTCGGCCTTGTTTTGCAAGTGAAAATCAATCATTTGCCGCACGTCCATGCGGTAGATGTGGTCCGCGCCGAAGATAGCAACCAAATCGGGTGCAAAATCTTTGACGAGATTGATATTTTGGCGCACCGAGTCGGCCGTGCCGCGATACCACATTTCGCCCAAGCGCATTTGCGGCGGTACGCAGGTTAAAAAGTGGTCGGCCATAATACCTTCCGAGCGCCACGTCGTGCGCAAATATTCAATCAAACTTTGCGATAGATACTGTACTAATACGTAAGAGGAGAAAATACCGGAATTAACAAAGTTGGACAGTACAAAATCCACAATGCGGTATTTCCCGCCGAACGGTACAGACGGTTTTGAACGTTCTTTTGTCAGCGGGTAGAGGCGTTCGCCTTTTCCGCCGGCCATAATCATTCCCAATACTCTCATACACTCCCCTTTTGTGACCGAATTTTATTCCGAGCCCAACGGCAGTTGGCGGTGTAACTCCTCAAACGCTTCCCACGACCACGGCATTTTTTGCGCCACGATTTTGGCAATTTCGTCGGCATAGACGCGGATTTCCGCTTGGGCGTGTTTGTCGGTGCGCAGGCACAAGAAGTTAAACAAACTGCGGGCGTTGACGCTCCAGTAAAATTGGGTATATTGGCAAACGGGCAAAACGCCGCGTGCCATTTCGCGCGCGACACCGGCTTCAATAAGTTTGTGATAAGCGGCGTATGACGCTTCTACGCTTTCTTCATAGATTTTGCGCAATTTTTCGTTATCTAACGAAGAATCGGCCACAGAGCCCTGTTTATTTTTGGTGTCTTGTCCGCGGAAAGAAGCGGGGATATAGAATTCGTCTTTTACTTCGGTATAGCGCGCGCTGACTTCGTTATACGAACCCCAGCGGTGGCGCATCCATTGGCGGGCTACATAAATCGGGCAGCAAATATGAAATTGGAAATAGCAGTGTTCAAACGGCGTATGGTGTGCGTGTTGCATTAAGTATTTGATGAGGCGTTTATCCTGTTCTTCGCCTTTGGAAACAGCGCCGAAAGATACACGGGCCGCTTGTACGGCGCGGTCGTCGCCGCCCATAAAGTCAACCAAGCGCACGAATCCTTTGTCTAATACATTGATTTTTTCAGTAGTGTTTTGAGCCATAAGAAAATCTCCTAATTCAAAATTTCTACGACGGCGCTGTTGCCGTCCGATAATACTTCTGCGGTCAGTAACGCCGCGGGGGTGCAAGCGGTATCGTACATAAAACCGTCCATATCAACGGTTTGGGTAGGAACTAACCGCCCTTTTTCAAAAGCCAAAAAGTGAATTTTCCCGCCGCTGTACTGCCCGAATGTGCCGGAAAGCAAGCCGAAGGTAGTCGTATTTTCTACCACAGCCGCTTGCGTGCGGCCCTGATGTTTCAATACTTGTAAGGCGGGGTAAAACTTCACCATTTCCTGCTTATATTTTACACGATTTGGAGCCCCAACGGAAAAATCTTTATAAGCGGAAGTTTTTCCTTTGGAGGGCTCCAGTTTGATTTGTCCGCCGGGGGTGGTAAAAATCAGTTTTTCTTCGTTTTTATCGGTGGGTAATAAATTTAAGCCCGAAAGCCAATTATGCCGCGTGGCAATTTGCAATTCTCCCGCCGTAAATTTACCGTCCTGATACACTAGGTTGCGCGCATTGCCCGGCCGCGCACCGAGCACAAACGGGCGTTGCATCCAAACTGTTTTTTGGGTGCACCCGGTTTCTTTCACAAAATACGGCAGCGTAGCCAGCGTGGTCCATTGGCCGTTTTCGTACGCTAAGACCAGCGTGGAAATACGCGACAAATTTTCTTCATATACCGACACAAACACCTCCGCCGTCTCTTTCCCGCGCACCTTGGCGGCCGATACAGACAGCGGCGCTTTGCCGACGGGCAGTTGGTATGAAGTTACTTCCTGTAAATTTTCTCCCGCGCGGTTCCACACGCTTAATTGGCCTTTGTTGGAAAGCGTGATGATATTGTCCGCCTCCGGGGCCGAAACAGCACCGGTGGTAATGGCCGCGACTTCTTGTCCGATAGGTTCATACGTGATTTTTTGTATTTCTTGCGACGAAGCACTTTCTTGTTGCGGTTTTGTTTCGGCGGTTTGTGTATTTGTCGGAGCGCTTTCTATCACGGCATCTTGCCCGATTTCTACCCCCTTTTCCGACGGCAATTTTCCCACCGCATAGAGCGGTTGCACTTCTGTAATTACGCCGGGTTCGGAATAATTATACAAGAGTCCCAAGTCTTTACCCGTTTTGGGGTTCGTCAGTTTTTCAGACGATAAAATTACCTTAAACGTATCGCCTTTTTTCACGGGTGTTTGGGCCGAAGAAGTATCCAAATAAATCCGGTGGTTTTGGATACGCACGACGGTCAGTTGCGCTTGTGCAGACAGCGTAAGCAAACCGAAAAAAACTAAAAGAAGCCATTTTATTTTCATATAATAATTGTATATTATTTCTAACGGAGTTGCAGATGAAAAATACATTTGACGAGTTAGTGGAAACATTTGCCGTGTTACGCGGGCCGAACGGATGCCCGTGGGATAAAAAACAAACGCACGAAAGTTTAATCAAAAATATGCGCGAAGAAGCGGAAGAATTAGTATCTGCCATTGAAAAAAAAGACGTGGAAAATATGAAAGAAGAACTGGGCGACGTGCTACTCCAAGTGTTACTTCACGCGCAAATTGCCAAAGAGGAAGGCTTTTTTAGTATTGACGACGTAATACAAGGGCTGTACGATAAACTCCACCGACGTCATCCGCACGTGTTCGGCTCACACGCCAAAGCCGCCAGCCCCGAAGAAGCACTTGCGGTGTGGAGAGAAATGAAGAAAAAAGAAAAAGGGAAATAATTTTGTAGAATTTTTACCGTATCATTTTACAAATACGTCGGCCTCGTGCGGAGGAAGCCATGCATTCAAAACCGGAATGGGTTGGGTAAGAAGAATGATCATAATATAAATAAATTCCCACCTCTCTTTTTTCTGTACATATAGTGTAGTTTGATTGGGTAACCAATTGTTTCAATTGCGGGCAATAGTCATACCGTACTATACCGGAGGCTCCCCCCATAAGATTATCTATCCAACCGTATCCTTTGCAATTAAACCACATAGCTCCTTTAGAGTTGGCGGAACAAAGGTTAGAAATATCCAATGCTAATTCCGCAAAATCTCCGGCATATTTTCCGTTGGCCAAATAATAATTTTCTTGTGCATTTTTGATGTTTTTTAGGACGGTTAAATACGGGGCCACCCGGGCTTTGTCCACGGCTGCCTGATATTGCGGCAGAGCGACCGCGGCTAAAATACCGATAATGAGGACTACGACTAAAAGTTCAATAAGCGTAAAACCGCCCGCCCCGTTCGTCATCCCGGAAATTTGTAATCCGGGATATAACGGGGCGTTAACATAACCCACCACTATATCCCGCATAGAAACACTGCGGGATGACGAGTGGTGGGTGTTCGGGGATGACAGCATTATTTTATAACAACTTTTTAATTGATTTTCTTTTTGCATAAAAATTTCTCCTTAATATACATCATGTCGTCATGCTGAGGTGTTTCTGCTCAGCATCTCAACCTTACTATGTTTTAGAAAGCGGTTGAGATCCTGAGCAACGGCTTCTCAGGATGACTTTTTAATGGGGGACTGTCCGGTCCCTGATTTTTTTTCTGCTACAACTATTATCGTTTTTTTTTTTGATGTGTCAAGGAAAATTTTTCAGCCCGGCGAGATTAAAAGCCAGCTCTTGTAGGTCGGACGTAAGTCCGACAATATATTACTTTGTTGAAAACGTCGGATTTACATCCGACCTACAAACATCCTATTTTCTCATCGGTACATAACAAAGCAACATCGCAAAAACAGTAACAGCCCTTATAGGTCGGGCGTGAGTCCGACGAAAATAAAAGGTATTTTAATGGTGCAAAAATGAGGCAAGAACAACCTTTCCCTCGCTATATTCCGGATGTTTTGCCCGTGCGGCGAGCACCGGAATGACGAGCGAGAGAAAAGCAAGAAATGTAGGTCGGGTTTACACCCGACCTATAATTGCTGTTGCTTACAAACCCGGACGACGAAACTTTGCGAAAAGAGCCCGCGCCCCTAGGCCGTTTTGCCCGTGCGGCGAGCACCCCGGCAAGGGGGGACAAGAAATCGTCAGTATGAGGAATTTACGTTTTAGTGCGTAGCGCCCGTGTGGATAAATGCGGTGTCCAACACGCCGGGTAATAATTGTGCTACACCGTCAATCATAAACTGCATGGCAATTGCGCACAAAATCATACCCATAAAACGAATGACAATTTGCGTACCGTTGCGGCCGATCTTATCAAAAATATATTGCGAGCAAACCAGTACCGCCGCTACGATACCCGAACTTAACAGCAGTACCAATACCATCATAAAAGACATCAGCCACGTTTCGCATTTTTCGGCGTAGAGAATAACCGTCGTAATACTGCCCGGGCCGATAAAAAGCGGCATCGCCACCGGTACGAGGATGTGGCTTAAACTGTCGCGCGCCTTGTCAAAAGTACTGCCGGAGGTGGATGTAGTTTCCAGTCCGTGTTGTTCAAATTTGCTTTTCCCTTGCAACATGCGCAGCCCGATAAGCAAAATCATAATAGACCCCGCTAATCTAAACGCAGGTAGCGTAATACCGAACATGGTTAAAATGCGGTTACCGAATAAAAAGAAAACCAATAATAAAAAGAAAATGGATAACGACATCATCCACGCCACGGCGCGTTTGACGCCGGGGGTTTCGTTTTCTACATATTCCAAAAAAATGGGCATATTGCCAATAGGGTTCAAAATAGCCAATATACCGATAAACGAGTTAAAAAGTAAACTCCATTCCATAGATTTGTTTTTGTTTCTCCTTTTCTGCGGTGTTTGTGCGCCGCGATGTTGCAACTAAATTATAGTATAACAAATTCGTATGTCCTGCAAGCATACATCACGCAACAACGAGAACCCCCCTTATTGTTTTCCCGCCGGCCGCAATCAAGCAACATAACAAAAGTAGTGTGGCTGCAATTAAGTGCAAGTTTGTGCTTAAAGTTGGCTGCCCCCGGCAAGGGGGTGTGGCTACAATTAAGTGAAAGTTCGCGGACAAGCCACCCGTACGGCGAGTACCCCTTCGCTCGTCACCCCGCAGTGTTTTAGTGCGGGGTATAGCGAAGGGGAAAAAAGAGTATCAATTAAATAAAACTTGACATCGTTTTTTTTTTTGCTACATTTTAATAAATGATAAATAAAAAGCCGCGTTATACCCCGCATAGAAACACTGCGGGGTGACGAA
>Ga0310694_10004521_pt1 | contig 13441 bp, 18 predicted proteins | sample 174DNAGHGhighgp2_FD_203884 | JGI IMG/M metagenome (GOLD analysis project Ga0310694, IMG submission 203884) | Sheep rumen microbial communities from Palmerston North, Manawatu-Wanganui, New Zealand - 1742 DNA GHGhigh gp2 (v2) (version 2) | ecosystem: Host-associated > Mammals > Digestive system... | reverse complement strand
ACTTAGACGAAGATATATAGAAGAGACCGAGGAGGATAGAACGAAGATTGCTTTAGCATTTGCCCAGTCTTCTTTAAGAGACAATAATTGGTTAGAGTCACAAATGCGAAAAGAACTATTTGGAGTTAAAGATTGATAATAGTTTAACAATCGAATTATATGAAATCAAAAGAAAGAAAACGAAATACTCCAATAGCCACGTTGATAAAGAACTACATAAACAAGAAAAGTGGCAAAGTTCCTGAGTCCCGTAAAGAAATTCAGAGACGCTTTGACTTTCTAGACTGGAAGGATCAGAAGAAGATCATGCAAGCTTTCCTTGAATCGGGAAAGGCAGATAGGTTATGGGCATATACTAAACTTCTTGACAACTGGGATAAATCATTTGAGCCCAGGATAAAAGAGTTATGGGAACAGTCACATGAGGGAATAATCTCTTGGGTAGTAACACATCACTTCCCGACAAAATACCTATCTCAAAATATCGATAAGTTTACCGATGATAGAGATTATTATTTTATCTGTTTGAGACTAGCAGAGGATAAGAGCTATATTATTGACAGAAGCAAACTGTCGATTACAGACTATCTTTCTGTGCTCTATCATACTGATAGACCATTATCAGATGATGAAGCTCGCGATTTGCTTTATAAAACAGTCCACGATGTCTGTACTGAGGTCTTCGAATATCCCCAACTATCGGAGTATGCATATGGTGGTAAAGATTTTGTTATTAGTCCTATACTTTTTCAAAACGTTAATCTGGCTGTCTATTATTTAAGAAAGATGGATCTAACTGATGTCGTACATCAATTTGAAATATGGAACGAAGGAGTACAAAGAGCAGTATTCAACAGTCCAGAGTTCAAGACGATTTTAAACACAGACATGATTGGATATGAAATAGAACTAGCAAAAGCTAAAGTTGCTAAGAAGTATGCATATCTCGCTTTGGATGACAAATACAAGACTGAGCTTTCTTGTATCGATAATGTTCTAACTCCCCATGAATGGTTCAAAGAGAAAGCAATATTACCTTTAGAGCCATCGGATTTACCATTCGAACCTGATGAGAATGACTCGATTTTACCATTTTAATATTGTATTATCAGAAATTATTTGTAATTTTGCAACGTGATGTATAGATTGATTATAGCATTATTGATGTTCCTGTTTGTGGCAAGTCCAGGATATTCCCAATCTTTCCGCGACAATAACAACATGCTACTTGGTAAGGTTGAATCCGATGGCACGATTCGCAATGCCAATAACATGCGCCTTGGCAAGATATTCGATGATGGAATCATCAGGGATAGCAACAATATGAGACTCGGCACTATCGAGAAAGATGGTACAATCAGAGACAAGAATAACATGCGGCTGGGCACAGTCAGTTCAGATGGAACAGTACGCGACAACAACAATATGCGTCTTGGCACTATCAGCTCTGATGGTACCATACGCAACAATAACAATATGAGGATAGGTACAGCTTGTGGCATCAATGCCAAATATGCAGCAGTCTTGTTCTTTTTTAACCTCTTCTGATTCTTCATTGTTTTATTCTTAATACTTTATAAATATGAGCAAAATCGAAAACTACTTAAAAGAGAGTCTTAAAGACTTTAAAGAAATTAAAACATTCCAAGATTATTTCAATTCAATAGCTAAGTATATCTTTGGTAATGTCGCAATTGTCATAGGTGATTCTAATTCTAAGCAAATAAAGTATTATTTGGAAGAGATAGAATTTTACTATAATAATTTTTCAAAAAAAGACTTAGATTCTGCTAAAAATAAGTCGGAAAAGGAAAAAAACTTCATAAATCACTTCTCCTGCACGTACAAACGCAACAGAGATGCAGGCCAATTGTTTTGGCATTATAGCGGAGTTGACATATGCTTTCAGTCATATCCGGAAGAAAATTGTTATGGAGGAATCCTTATCAGAAGTATGTCAAAATGTGACGGCAATGAAAATAATCCTGAATTGATAGCTGGCCCTTTAAGATGCGCTAATGAAATTGCTAATCAGAGCATCAATTTAAAAAGTATTCCACAAATAAAAGAAATAAAGGGTGCAAAAAGGAATATTAGTGAAAATGATATTGCTTCAACTATTAGGCAAGGAATTGAAAACAATAAAAGATATGGTGATAAAATTAAAAAAAATGGGGATGAGTATGTCGTGCCAGATGATTTTCCTCTTTTTTGCTACTATGTGAAAAGGGGAAAAAAAGGTTGGAGTTGGAATACAAAGGTGGATGAAAAACCGGTTAGATACAGTGCAAATCCTGAAGTAAGGTTGAAAGAATTCTATAAGACAATAAAAAATGAAAAGAAATAGTTATTTTGTATTGATATTAGCATGTGTATTGTTTGTGTCATGCCAACAAGATATATCGGGTACATATAAGGCGATAAACCCATCTGGTCAATTAGAAAAGGAATTAATTATAATTGATTGGGATGGAGGTCGATATTTTGAGAGGGCTATGATAGGACATCATTCAGGTGCGATAAGTGTTCTTTCAATCTTCGTCGTAAATTGTCGGCCTTTCCTATATATATAACAGGACTGATTCCTTTCGGATATACGAACTTGGTTTTATCCTCTGAGACTATAATATATACACCGGCACCTGTCGTTACACTTTCAATTTCGCTGTCATTTAGATACAACTCATCATCATGACCTCTTATTTCACGAAATGGGAAACTATAATCAGAAACCTTTAAAAAAGACAGATCTCTTCGCATTTTAGTAGTTTAATAGAATAAATCAACATAAATTAAGTGCAAAGATACAAAAAAAGACATAATCGTTCCCTATTTTTGCATTATTTTTGTTATATTTGCACACAAAACGTCAAACATTTAGCAAATATCTACATAAAATAATGGAGAATCCGCATTACAACCGCATCAAAGCTGTATTAGCAGAAAAAGACAAAACAGGAACCTGGCTTTCCGAAAAGATGAATAGGAATTTAGGAACTGTTTCACGCTGGATGACCAACAAGGTGCAGCCATCAGTGGAACAGCTCTACGAGATTGCACGTCACCTCGATGTGGATGTGAAGGAATTGTTAGTTTCGTCAAAATAAGCATATAAAAACGTTTTAGAGAAATGGATACTAATACTTTACTGCGTATATATCAGACTTATTCTCTTGAAAAGATAAGCGCTTTGAGTAAGCAAAGTCTAGCTGCCCAATATGCTCAAAACGAACAATTGGTGCAGCTAAATAAAGAATTAGCCGCCAATAATGCTATTGCCAATAAGATATTGCGGAATCAAATAAGTGAATTGGAACGGCAGGAAAAGGGGCGATTCTACAAGAATATGATTTTCAATTTGAAATTAGTAGTAGATAAGATTGAAAACTTGTCTAATATCAATTTCAAATTATTTCTATCTTCATTATTCTTAAAACCAGTAATAGCTTATTCCAAAGAGGCTATTACTAATTTAGAAGAAATAACTGACAAAGAATATGCTCAGGAGATTCTTGAAAGAGCAAATTCTATGTCATTGTCAAATCAAAGCCATATGGATGATTATTATAGATCAGTCTGGTCTTTATATCTTCCTACAAAAGAAGCTTACGAAAGTAAAGAGTTTATTATAGGCATCGACAAAAATAAGAGAGAAATAGAAAGAATCGAAGAAGAAAAGCAAACATTATTAAAAGAAATAAACAAAATTGAGAAGGCAAAGAGCGAAAAGATAAAGAGAGATAAGTTCGATGAAGATGCTTTCTTTGGTTGGGGTGTTATATTTCTTGTTTTTACAATAGGCAGACAAATCTATCTGTACATAAAAGATTCTGCAGACACGAAGAGCTTCATTGTTCTTTTGGGAATTGCTGCTATTCTGATAGTAATTGGCTTAATTCGAATAGCCCGGGAAGGGAGTAAAAGACACTCTAACTATCTCGAATCTATAAAAGAATATATGAGAGGACATAGATATAAAAATACACCAGAATATAAAGAAAAGGAGAAAGAAATAAATCAAAAATTTGATAAACAAAAAGAACCTTATCTTGATAAAATTGATGAGTTGGATCATAAGATAAAGGGACTTGATAAAGAAATTGAAGAATTAAAGATTAAAGATAAAGAGAACGAAGAGTCTTTCGCATCAATTTCAAAAAAAATGATTGAGGATTACCCCGATTGGGAGGGCAAAACAAATGAAATCCTAGAATTACTACCTCATGTTAAAGAAGAACATTTTGATCCAAAGATACGAGAGATTGCAAGCTATGTGATAGCCAAGAATTGCTTTACCGTCTCTCTAATACAAAGGAAATATGCCATTGGTTATAGTCGCGCAAATAGAATTGCAGACCAATTAGCAAAATTGAAGATTATTGCAAAAGTAAATAAGTCTGATTATGAAGTTATTTGCAAAAATGAAGAAGATTTGAAAAAAATACTGGAATAAATCTAAAAGGGCGCAAAGGTTCCTCTTACTTTTGCGCCCACTAAAATATGCATAAAGGGAGATCGTATGATAGAGTATTCATCAAGTAGATTATGTTTTAAGGCTGATGTTATTGAGCCGTTGAACAATGACGACATATTCGCGGTACATACTCCTTGTGGCGTTTTTCAGATGACAAAGGCTGAGTTCTACGAAACATTTCCCAATATCGTAAAGACGAAAAGTTATCAAAAGGGAAGATTGTATAGTATGAAAACCCCAACTCGAAAGGCTATGTGTTTTCTGACTGATGCTCCCCCCAATCTAAGCATTCATTTGAAAGAACATAAGCCAATGAAAGACTTCATAGGGGATGGCATTCGTGAGAAAATCAGGGAGATTGGTCGCCTGTGGCGAATGTCGGAGCATAATCCGCATATAGATAATGATGTGCTACAGAATTGGGAGCATGTAATTGATGAATGGATTGTCGACACTAATATGCCATTGATTATAAGAAAGGATACAAACAAGAGGGGACAATCATTCATTCACCCAAGCGGTCGCGAAATTATCGTGAGTGACAACACCTTTGCAATTTGGATTTATTATTGTGTAATGAATGGTAAGACATACACACTAAGCCAACTCAAGGAGATGTTATCATGCAATGAAATACCAATGGTTTTCATGCAAACGAAAGATATACTTAAAAATGGCAAGTATACAAGACCTTTAGGTGCTTTCTCACTATCTGAATGGAAACTATGTCATATTGAGCCCGTCGGATTCAATAGCAATAAGTCCATAGAAGAACTTGATATCAAAGATATCCAGGAGCATTTTAGAAAGTATGCTAATCCATGCAATATGTTTGTACTCCCTAAAGAAATAGGAGACTTGGGAGAAATACAGATATTCATTGATGAGCAGAGAAACAAGTTAAACCCTATTTAAAGATATGGCCACAAACAAGAATGCACAATTGCGGTATCAGATACTGGATAGATGTTTTAGCAATTTCCATAAACGATATGAGATAGATGATTTGTTGGATGAAGTCAACGAGCATTTGCTTGACATATTTGGCACAACGGTAAGCACTCGCCAGATACGTGAAGATATAAAGTACATGCGTGACCGTGTTTCTTTCAATGCGCCCATTGTTGCCTATCCTTATGATGGAAAGAAATGTTACTATCGCTATTCTGACAGTAATTTCTCCATCTACAATAATGAGTTATCTGTAGCCGATCTCAACAAACTACAGTCTACGATAGACATGTTAGCCCGTTTCAGGGGTACTGCCGCCAATATTTGGCTTGAAGAAGTCATTTCCAATTTAGAGTACCGTTTTGGTCTGAAGTCAAATACTGAACATCTTGTATCCTTTGAACAGAATGAGCAACTGAAAGGTTTTGAGTACTTAGCTGATATTATCGATGCTACAACAAACCATCAGGCACTGGAGATAGTCTACCTAACATTCAGAGGAAAAGAGATACAAATGACTATCCACCCTTATTATATCAAGCAGTATAATGGTCGCTGGTTTCTGTATGGATTAAACGATGAACGGAATGAAATCAGCAACCTGGCACTTGACAGGATTCAGAGGTACATGAGATCAGAGAAACCTTTTAAGAAGAACGAGCAAATTGATTTCTCCAAATATTTCGATGATGTCATGGGAGCCACCATCCCAAACACAGATGTGACGATAGAGACAATTGGCCTGCGATTCTCTGCTAATCGCTTTCCTTACGTTATATCTAAACCTATTCACAAGTCGCAGAAAGTCGTTGATGAACAGAACTGTGTAGTAGAAATACAAGTACGTCCCACGAGGGAACTTGACCAACAGCTTTTTTCTTTCATTCCAGACGTTGAAGTGCTCTATCCTGAGTGGTACAGGCAGCAAATAATGGAAAAAATCGAGGAAAATCTAAAAAAATATTTGTCTGTGAAGAAAGGTTGCACAGATAACTCCGACCTTTGCACTCGATAATAGATTTTGTTGTTTCTAATTTAAATGAGTAATGAGCAAGATGAACATTGAAGTGATGGAACAGCTATTGAGGGATTTAGCTGCAAATGTGGGATATGATTTGATTCCTGCACCATTTGACTCGCCGTTTGAAGAAGCAAGCATCGAGGAACTACCTGATTGCAAGCAGCTCTTTTGGCCTGTACCTGTATCGGTTCTAAATGATAAAGAACATGAAGAGTTCAGGAAAATGTGTGTTGAAGCAGACATCATCGACACTGTTTGTACCACATCACTTTCTTGGCCTTCTGACGATGATGACCATATTGCTATCCTTTTAATTGATGTAACACGCAGGCGCAGAGGATGCATCAAGTTCGTACATGCCGACGAGTGGGATATATCCAAAGACAGCGATATGGCTGGTGTCTCCAACATGTTGATACATGATTTATTCCCTGGTCAAAATATGCTTGCATTCCAGATGAACGAAGATCAAATGGATATATGGCTTGACGAGGCTTGGAGCCATCAAGTATGTGTCTGTGCAACATGTGATGTAGACTCGCTATTTCCCAAAGATTATTTATATAAAGCAGGCATTCCTGATGATGACAATGTGTGTCTGGCAAGCGAAGTTTTTGATATTCGCTACCCAGTTTCGGCAAAAGATATAGCGGAACTGAAAGGGACTGTCATACTCCTTTCTACAAAAGGACTATTGCAACCGCAATTGGTAACACCTGAGGAGGACGTTCCTTCTTTAGACAACAAGATGCTGCTTGTTCCTGAAGCTGGATATCATGTCGATTTTACTGTTGCCCTTCAGCAATTCTGCAAGGAGGACGTGTTACGACAGTTGCCAATATCTCGCAGGATAACTGTAGGTGATATATGGCGGCTAAAACTTAACTGCAGTGGGCTTTATGAAATTTCAGAGGAAGAACGGGATAAGGCCATTGAAGAGTATCTACAGTCTATCAAATCTAAATAAGAGGAGGGTATGCTATGGATAAGATAAAAGTTCTTTGGATGAATAATGGCGATGAGAGCCTTTGGTCTTTCGTTACGAATAGCAATCTTCAAAAATTGAATATAGTTGTTTGTAATACGACGAAAGAATGCAAGAATAAACTCCACAAAGATAATTGGGATGCAATTATATTAAATGCAGAACCCAAAAGAATGGAAACCGAAATTCCCCAAATCAAAAATCTGCGTGATGTTTATATTGATTTGCTAAAAGTATGTAATTCTCCTATTTTTGTTGTAACAGCAAATGAATCGATTAAAAGAATTGATAAAGGGTTAGCCCGCAATTTGTCTGGAAACAGGTTTTATGAATTGCAGAAATCATCATCGCAATTATATGAAGATATAAAAGAGGAAGTTGAGAACAATGAAGATTTTCAGATACGTAAAAAATACGAAGAAATATATGATTTCTATTTAAGCATTGAGGATTCTAAATCAGATTCTCTTCTTATGAAGCTGTTGAAAGGATTGCATACAAATGAATTTAATAAGGACCCTTTAGTACCAGCGAATGTTCGGCTAGTTTTAGATAAGGTGATGACTTACTTGACAAACGAAGGAATATTGCAAGAAACAAAATTCAACGGCTCCAATCTATCAGAATGTAGTACTGAGTTAGGAAGGAAAAGCAACATTGTTCCCTGTCATGTGCAGCGTTGTTTTCACTCGTGTGTTGTGATTGCTAACAATGGTAATCATCAGATTCCTGAAGAAACTGAAAAAAGTTATAAGAATCGTATCGGTAATCCGTTATTTGTTCATAGACAGATAACAAGTTGTCAAGCTCCATATCTGAATAAAGCACTTGTCTATGATTTGCTAAATATATTATATTGGTGTGCAACTATAAATAAGTCAAGAAATGAGAAATAAAAAGTATCTTGAAATGACAGGTGAAATGGAGAAGCAGTGTTTGGAACCATGGGTTGGAGAATCTCCTTACGTCTTGATTCTTGGTACATTACCAAGTGATGTTTCAATAAAGTCACAAGCCTATTATCAGAACAAGTCGCACAACTCCTTTTATAAGATTATGGAACAACTATTTCAACGATCAGTAGGGCAATCTGATATAGACTTTATCACATCCAACCATATTGCGCTATGGGATTGTATGAAAAAGGCAAACAGGAAAGGCAATCTTGATGCAAATATTAAAGATGACATTCCCAATAATGTAAAAGAATTCTTGCAGATTCATCCAACTATATCGACAATAGTTTTAAATGGTGGACTTGCAAAGAAAGAATTCCATAGGTATTTCCCTGCATCTGATTTCAGTGAGAAAATCAAGGTAATCTCATTAATATCATCATCAAATGCTGCCTCCAAGAAATTCGAGGAGAAGTTAGAAGAATGGAAAATAGTTAAAGATATTATTGATGCCCAAACAGAAGTTTACAAAGACTGATATAACAATCATCGTACTCTTCTTCGTCTTCTACATGGTTGGCTATGCTTGGCTGATTGAACCCAGGGAAAAGACTCCTAAGAAGGCGATAAAGAATACGATGATACCACAACCGGAAAGACGACAGACAGAGAAACGGCAACTCAAATCTCTGTCTGCCGACTGGCCAGTGGATTTAGGCAAGTACTTCTACACCCTCGACATTGCCCCTGGTTATGAAATGGAAGATGAAGAATTTGAGGTGATAGGTGAATCTGGAGGAAATCTAATTGTGAGGAAGCATAACGACTGGCCAGATATTAGTGGGCATTTTGAATGGTACTGTAACGAGAAACTGACAACGACTCAACAAATGTTTGACTATGTGGTGGCTCACCAAAAAGCTATCGTTAAGCAGATGCAAGAAGTTAGAAGACGCGGCATTAGTCATCAGTTTGATGAAGCCTCATATTTCCAAGACCATTATGACGAATATCAGGATGATCCAGAAGATGAAATTCGTTTTCCACCAGAGATATTCGATGCCAATGAAGACTAAGAGACACTATGTTAGTGTTTGGTTTGAAGCCATGAAGAATCAAAAGCTGAGTAAAATGCTATATTTTAGAAGTTTCTGTCAATAGTAATCTTGGGACTCTGACCAATTTATTCATATCATCCAGCAAGGAGGCATTTGAGTACATTATGTTATCTTGCTTAATTGTACCATAACTATCATGAGCATGTCCAAAAAGATGATAACGAGGTCTGACAGTTTGGATTCGATTACGAATATGAGCATTTCCCCAATGGATACCGGATGACTTGTCGAGAATCATGACAGGAGGTTCATGAGTCACAACAATGTCTGCATCATCAGGTATGAGAAACTCTTGGTGGTTATAGCCAAGCCCAAAGAATTTCACTCCTGCAATTACAGTCTCGCTGTCTTGTAGGAAATGTACATTACTCGGCAAATCTTCTATGCCCTCAGCCTCCCAAAGGCAAAGATCATGATTGCCTGTAACGAAAATCTTATCCGGATAAGGAAGTTCAATAAACCAATTCAGAAAATCAAGAACTTCATCCTCTGTACCATTATGGCTAATATCACCGCTATGGACGATGACATCAGCAGCAGGAAGGCCTTTTACTCGACGATGCAGACCATGAGTATCAGATAAATGAGCGATTCTCATTCAATATGGATTGTTACATGACCAACTTCTGTATCTCCTTCTTCGAAAACTCGGTAGCCCTTGGCAAGATATTTTGCATCCGCATCTTTGTGGATGGGTATAACCCCCATTGAAGGATTAACAGTTTTACAAAGTTCATGCAAGGTTCTTATGTCTGCATGCCCACTGGTATGGACTCCGTCCCTCACTCCGTCAACAATGTGGTCGTCAAATAGTTTGCGAATATTTAGAATCTCCTGATTGGTATAATCTTTCCCTTCCTCCGCATAACCGCTCCACATCGAATAGACTAGACAGGGTTGCTCATCATTATAGACCTTCAACATTCCCTCAATCAGTTTCTTGCTACTTTGACGGACAGGCATAAGAAATCCTTCTTTCTTCAGTTTCTTTTTTACTTTTTCTGTAGCGAAGTTAATGAGTTTAAAAGTTGAATCAAAATTGAAAAGGCCTGCCTTCTTCCCTGCATACTCAGTAAATACCTTCAAGACACTATCCTGATATTCATCAACAATGAATACTCGTTTCGTTTCTTTACAGGCAGCATGAAATGAAGCCAAACGATCAATGTCTGTTGAAGAACAGAGGGCAAAAACATATCGGTGATTATTGAGTACCTCTATAGTTTTCTGCATAATTTGTGATTCTCTTACAACTTTCTCCTGCTTTCTTCCCAACATAGTTCCCTCTGTAATGAGTATGTCTACATTTCCCACAAACTTTCTAAGGGTAGGGAAAAGCCCTTTGCCAAGATAGCCATGCCTGCGGAAATCACCAGTATGCAAGATCTTTGTTTTTGTCGCTTTATCTTCAATAACAAACATATAAGCATCAAACGCAGAGTGACTAACAAAGTAAGGCGTAACATATAACTCGTCATTAATGCTGATGCGATCGGTTTCTTTGAATGGGATCATACGTTCTGTAGCTGATAATTCTGCACTCATATCTTGATGCGCATTGAGAGCTTTGTACTTGCATCGCATTACATCGATGGCTCCAGCCCCCATATATTGCCTTACACTCTCTGGAATCAGATGATGAAGTCCTACATGATCCCCATGGTAGTGTGTATAGAATATGGCATCCGCTCCAGAGGTCATGTCTGCAATCTGCTCTGGGTTTAGTTCTTTTTTTTTGCTACCAGGAAGATTGCTACCAAAATCAATGAAGATTTTTGCACCATCTGTGGTAATCTCTGTAATGCATCCGCCTATTTGATTGGCTCCGCGATGGATTATGATGTTCATATCATTTCAATCAGCTTATATGTTGTTTTGTTATACTCAATGTTAATATCTCCTTTTGAAATAATTTGCTGATTTAGTATTGATAATACCTTTTCATTTTCTAATAAAGGATGATACTTGTCCGATAACATTCTTGCCACAATATGCTTATACTTTTTATGATTGTCATAAAGCATCTCCTCATGTTTCTTTGGAGTCTTATAAGGTCGCGATATGAGCCCTTTTATTATATCCCTCATAATACATGAGTACATGAATATCTCGGAAATAATACCTACTTTGATGTTTTTTGAATCACCTCCATTATATTTGAGTTCGATAATAGTCAGAGTGTCACCTTTTGTCCCCCACAAGTCAATGGCAGACATACCTCCTGTAAAGAAAGGCTTTTCGCCTTTTTTTACTCCCACAGGGAATTGCCTGTCTATAAAATCAAGATCAAAACGTTTTCTAATAGAAGAAGAAAGATCGTTTGCCAAAAGGTATTCAACAACCGTCTCACTTAATCTGAATTTTTCTTTATCGACTCCTTTTATTTTAGGATTCTCAGAAAAACTATTGTTTTGCAAGTCCGTGAGCTCTCGTTTAAAATCTTCAATCTCAGGGATATTTATTTCTGATATGGAAAACCATTCATATAACTCTGAAAAGTTCAATACACGATATAAAAAGCGGTTATAATGAAGCTTTTTATTTCCATCCTTCCTTATTTCTGGTTTCTTCCAACTTAATTGGACGATGCTGACAATCTCAGGCAATTGGCTTTTTATGCATATTGCCCATCCTTCAAAAGCTGCACCATCTGTCTGCATATTATTGCATGTAGCATCAGCAGATATGCCGATGTTAAGAGTTCCATTTTCTACGCAGAATTCAATTTGAGATGGAAATCTAATGTTTTTATTATCTATTTTCTGCCAAATCAATGTTAAAAGTTCATTTTTGTTCATAATTGCATAATTTTGAAATAATAACATAGTCATGTTTATAACACCATAGACTATCGTCTAGCCCATGTTGAACAGAAAGATTATAACCATGTTTCATGGCTTCCTTCTGGAGTATTCTTTCATCTGTCTTGGAGATGAACACCACATGTTCCTCGCTTATCCATTCTCCATTGTCGTTATGAATAAGTGACCACTCTTTGTTACCGGCACTACTTCTCATTAGGCATATGCGTATTTTGGTGTGTCAACAGTTATTGGGGTCATTTCGTCGTCAGAATCATCAAGAGTAGGAACAGCCAGCCGAATGGTGCCATTCCTCATTGTGTCATCAATGAGCAGAGTCAGAGGGTAGATGTCGCTATCTTCATCAATTATCGGATAACCACATTTGTCATATTCTGTCATAAACGCCGAGTCGATGCCATAGACGAAAATACTTCCGCTGTACTTTTCCATCTGGTGATTAGCATAGGGATCTTTTTCTGCATCAAATGCTTTGCCTTGTGTTAGGTCCATGCCATAAGTCATGAATGGAGCCGCATCACAAGATCTTGCCAGCAAGTTCATCGTTTGTGAGTTAGCATAAAGATTCAGGGCATATTCCGTTGTATGGCATTTGTGGAAGTCTCGCTCAAACTCCTTTATGACATCACGAAATGTCATATCATCAGTCTTTCGCCTACCTCTTTCATTATAATCGGCAGGTATAAAGTAATAGTTTTCGCTTATTTCTTTTTCTATCATTATATTTTTTAATTATGTAATATATATAATGCGTAGTTTACTATACTTTATATCACAGAAATTAGGCATCTTTAACACAAATATGGTGGTATTAACCAAAAATAACACAATTTCTAGAGAGAATATATTTTCGCCATTTTCAAGATGCTCTCTTTAATAGTCTCTCTTAGTTGGGCAGGCTCCAAGACCTCTACATCTTCGCGATGGGAAAGTATCTCCTGCTCAAAATCATAAGTAGGTTTTAGCCAATATTCAAAAATAGAATACTCAGAAAGAGTTTCAATTTCTTTTTGCGAGGAGTGAAGTGGTAATGAACGAAAATAATATGCCTGGTTGTTCATAACTTTCAGACGAATACGCTGTGCTACTATAATATCATCTATAATAATACCAAATGAATCGCGATAATAGTCATGAATGTTGAATTCTTTAGGATAGCGGAACTTCTGATTAG
>Ga0310694_10004519_pt1 | contig 13447 bp, 8 predicted proteins | sample 174DNAGHGhighgp2_FD_203884 | JGI IMG/M metagenome (GOLD analysis project Ga0310694, IMG submission 203884) | Sheep rumen microbial communities from Palmerston North, Manawatu-Wanganui, New Zealand - 1742 DNA GHGhigh gp2 (v2) (version 2) | ecosystem: Host-associated > Mammals > Digestive system >... | reverse complement strand
CCGACAACATACAGGGTCCTTACGAGAAGCGCACCATCCTGCAGTCAGAGTTCGGAGGCTTTTCGTACGAGGCTCAGGGCACCATCGTCGACACTCAGGATGGCGACTGGTACGGCATAATCTTCCAGGACCGCGCCGGTGTGGGCCGCGTGCTCACCGTTATGCCTTGCCGCTGGATCGACGGTTGGCCAATGCTGGGCGACGAGGAGGGAAAAGTTCCCGCACGCGTTCGTCCGCTTAAGAGTGGCGAGCCAGCCAAGTCTATCGTTTGTGCCGATGATTTCTCGGGCGAAAAGCTCGGTCTGCACTGGCAGTGGAACCACAACCCTGTTGACAAGGCTTGGAGCCTGACAGAGCGCCCAGGCTACCTGCGACTGAAGACCGCCCGTGTGGTTCCCAATCTGTATCTGGCTCCCAACACGCTTACTCAGCGTATGGAGGGCCCCAAGTGCACAGGTTCTGTTGCCCTCGATCTGTCGAAGATGAAGGATGGCGACATTGCCGGTCTGGCAGCATTCAACGACAACTCGGCCGTGATGGCCATCAAGAAGGTGGGCAAGAAACTCACCCTGGAGTTGAGCGAGCAGAAGGTAAAACTGAGCCAGCGCGAGAAGAAAGTAGAGAACGTAGACATTAAGGTTGTTGAGAGCGTAGAGCTGAAGCAGCAGAAGATATGGCTGCGCATCGATGCCAACTTCGTTCCCCGCACCGATATCGCCAACTTCTCTTACAGTCTCGACGGCAAGGAGTGGACCAAGATCGGCGGCGACTACCGTATGGGATTCGACTGGCAGCGATTCTTCATGGGTACCAAGTTCGGTATCTTCAACTATGCCACCAAGAAAGTTGGCGGATATGTGGATGTAGACGAGTTTGCATACAATAAACATCAATAATAACTATGAACAGAGTAACAATAGCCATTCTTGCCTTGCTTGCACCAATAGCTATGTGTGCACAAGGTGTAAAGATAGAGTTCTTTACACCTTCTGTTGTACATGTGGTTAAGTATCAGGGGCAGGCAGTATCGCCCCAGAGCAAGGTGATCATCGCCAAACCGCAGGATGTAAAGCTAACCCGCAAGGGCAACGCCACATCCAGTAGCAACCTCACAGTGAAGCTCGACGACAAGACGGGCTGCATCACATTCCTCGATGCCAAGGGAAAAGTGCTGCTGCGCGAAAAGTCGCACTCGTTTGCACCGCTCAACCAGACGTTCACACTCGATAAGGGCGAGGCCATCTACGGACTGGGCACCATCCAGAACGGCAAGATGAACCGCCGCGGCGAGCACAAGCGCATGGAGCAGAGCAACCTTGAGGACTTCCAGAACGTCATCCAGAGCATCAAGGGCTGGGGCATCTACTGGGACAACTACGCTCCCACCCAGTTTGACGACGATGCACGCGGCATGTCGCTCACCAGCGAGGCAGGCGACGTGATCGACTACTACTTTATGTATGGCGGTTCGGCCGACGGAGTGATTGCCCAGATGCGATTCCTTAGCGGCGACGTGCCTATGTTCCCACTATGGACCTACGGATTCTGGCAGTCGAAGGAACGCTACAAGACCGCTGCCGAGACCGAAAGCATAGTTGATAAATACCGCGAGCTACAAGTTCCACTAGACGGTATCATCCAGGACTGGCAGTACTGGGGTTCAAACTATCTGTGGAATGCGATGGACTTCCTTTCGGAGGACTTTGCCCGTGGTCCGCAGATGATTAAGAATGTTCACCAGAAGCATGCCCACTTTATGATCAGTATCTGGGCCAGCTTCGGACCTATGACTCAACAGTTCCGCGAGCTGGATGCCAAGGGCCTGCTGCTGCCCATCGAGACATGGCCTCAGAGTGGAATCTCGCATGTATGGCCACCAAAGATGGATTATCCTTCGGGCGTAAAGGTCTACGACGCCTTCAGTCCCGAGGCCCGCGCCATCTATTGGAAATATCTGAAGAAGCTGTACAATTACGGCACCGATGCATGGTGGATGGATTCTACCGATCCCGACTTCTTCAATCCGCGCGAGAGCGACTACCAGCACCCCGTAACCGGCGGCACCTGGCGCTCGCTGCGCAATGCCTTTCCACTTGAGACCGTGCGCGGCATCTATCAGTCGCAGCGCAAGGACGACCGCGGCAAACGTGTGTTTATCATGACCCGCTCGGCATTTGCAGGACAGCAGCACTACGGCTCTAACATGTGGAGCGGCGATGTGGCTTCATCATGGGAGATGCTGCGCAATCAGATACCTTGCGGACTTAGCTTCACACTGACCGGTAACCCCAACTTCAACACCGACATAGGCGGATTCTTCTGCGGCTCTTACAACACCAAGGGCGCGGGTTCTGCACCCAAGAATCCTCAGTTCCAGGAGCTCTATGTGCGCTGGATGCAGTACGGACTGTTCTGCCCTGTGTTCCGCAGTCATGGTGCCGATGCTCCTCGCGAGATATGGCAGTTCGGACAGAAGGGAGAGCCCGTATACGATGCTATCGAAAAGCAGATTCGTCTGCGCTATCGCCTATTACCTTATTTATATAGTACCGCCTGGCAGGTTACCAGCAACAATCAGAGTTACCTGCGCCCGCTGTTCAGCGACTTTGCCGCCGACAAGAAGGTGTGGGATATGACCGACGAGTTTATGTTCGGCAGCAGCATTCTGGCCGCTCCTATCGTAGAGGCACAGTACACTCAGGAGAAGATTATCCGCGAAGACGCCATGACTGGCTGGGAACGCAAGGAGGTTTCGGGCGAGTCTGCCGCTCAGGCAGACTGGGGCGAAACAAAGACCGCTACCAAGTATCTGCCTAAGGGTGCTAACTGGTACGACTTCTGGACCGGCAAGCTGTATAAGGGCGGACAGAACGTGGTGCTGACCACCACTCTGGATAAGGTTCCGATGTTTGTTCGTGCCGGTAGCATCCTGCCGCTCGGTCCTGAGATGCAGTACGTTGGCGAGAAGTCGTGGGACAACCTCGAGATACGCATCTATCCCGGTGCCGATGGCGAATTCTCGCTCTACGAAGACGAGGGCGATGGCTACAACTACGAGCAGGGTTACTACTCAAACATAATCTTCACCTGGACCGACCGCACCCGCACGCTGCACATCAGCGCCCGCCAAGGCGGCTACAAGGGAATGCTGTTAGACCGCAAGTTCACCCTAGTCCTCCCCGATGGCACCACCAAGACCATCGACTACAACGGCAACCAAATAGAACTTAAGCTTTGATCCGTATGGGGCTCGCGCTCGGCGACGAAGGAGACGCTTTCACAAAGTGAAACGACTGAAAGAACCCTTGGGTGAGAGCCCCAAAACGGGGAACGAAAAAAAGAGGCCTTAAAAAGCCTCTTTTTCGTGATCCGTTTGGGGCTCGAACCCAAGACCCCAACATTAAAAGTGTTGTGCTCTACCGACTGAGCTAACGGATCGACCTTAGTTGATTTCGCTGAAATCGGCTGCAAAGGTACGACATTTCCCCGAAACTACCAAATTTATTCGGAAGAATTTTCTTCTTCGGCCTCAATTTCCCTATCTTTAGTCACATATTGTTGGTAATATGCTATCAAAAGTGTGGTCAGCGGCAGCGCAATGATAAGTCCTATAAAACCCAGGAGTGCGCCCCAAACCGACAGCGACAGCAGCAGTATGGCAGGGTTAAGTCCCATAGCCTTACCCATCACCTTGGGCGTAACTATCATGTCACAAATCAGCTGCACCACAATGAATACCAGCAGAGCCAGCGCCAATATGCCCCAGAAGTTCTGACCAGTGTCGGCCGACTTGAGCAGCGCCAGCAGCACCGTAGGTATCAGCGCAAAGGTGTGCAGATATGGCACCAGGTCCATTATACCTATCATTATGCCCAGACCGATGGCCATCGGGAAGTCGATGATCGTAAATCCGATGCAGAACAGCACACCCATGATGAGTGCCACAGTGCCCTGTCCGCGCACGTAGTTGTTGAGCGCCTGTCCGGCATCCTTGCCCAGTCCCTGCCAGAACGGACGGTTCTTCTTAGGGAAGATGCGAATCCAGTTGTCGGTCAGATACTCGTAGTCCAGCAGTATAAAGAACATATATAATAAGGTGATGAGCGACGCTACGACACCGATTATCACCGTAGCCGTCTGATCGAGCACGCTAAACACTCTGGGCAGCACCGTCTTGAGTCCATCGGTAAACGTGTCGCTCTTGAAGAACTTCTCTATCTCGCGGTTGTTCTGCTGTACCCAGTCCTGTATGGCCCCGGGGATATCCTTGATGTGAGCCTCCTTCTGTACATAGTCGCTCACCAGTCCGCCCAGCTTTTCAAACTGCTCTATCATCGGCGGCACTATCATGTAGATGATACCAGCCAATACAGCTATCACCACTATCAGCGTGACAACTATGCTCAGCGCGCGATTGCCTACATGCAGCTTGTGCTGCACAAAATTCACCATCGGGTATAGCAGATAGGCAAAGAACCACGCAACGAAGAACGGCAGAAGCACGCTGCTCAGGTAGTTTACCAGCAGCAGTATGCCCAGCACCAGCAGGCCTGCCCCCACCCAACGCACCAGTTGGTCAAGCGTTATTGTCTTTTCTCTCATTTTCTTCCTTTATCGCTTTTTGATAACACTCTCGGCACAGTGGCTCATACTCGGTAGTCTCGCCCAGCAGCACGCGCTGTTCGCTCTCCACCTTGCGATGACTCACATAGGCCAGATTGCCGCACTTCACGCAGATGGCGTGCACCTTGGTCACGTCGTCGGCAATGGCACACAGCGCAGGCATGGGCCCGAAGGGTTTCCCCTTGTAGTCCATATCCAGTCCGGCCACGATCACTCGCACGCCGCGATTAGCCAGTTCGTTACACACATCCACGATGCCGTCGTCGAAGAACTGGGCCTCGTCGATGCCTACCACGTCGATATCGCTCGACAGCAGCAAAATGCTACCTGCCGAGTCGATAGGAGTGCTCTGAATGTGCTTCTGGTCGTGGCTCACCACATCCTCCTCAGAGTAGCGCACGTCGATGGCGGGCTTGAATATCTCCACCTTCTGCCGTGCAAACTGAGCCCTTCGCATTCGCCTTATCAGCTCCTCCGTCTTGCCCGAGAACATCGAGCCGCACACCACTTCTATTCTGCCAGGTCGGTGTGCCTCACCTGTTAAATTCTCTGTCATATCTAGGTGCAAAGGTACGAATTAATTAAGAGTTAAGAGTTAAGAATTAAGAAAAAATGAAGGGTTACGGCAAAATTTCTTAATTCTTAACTCTTATTTCTCAACTTTTTCGTATTTTTGCCCGTGTTATGGGCATATTATACATCGTACCTACACCAGTTGGCAATATGGAAGACATGACATTCCGTGCCATCCGCATATTAAAAGAGGTAGATCTGGTGCTTGCAGAAGATACTCGCACATCGAGCAAACTGCTTAAGCACTACGACATCCACCCGGGCCAACTAATGTCGCACCACAAGTTCAACGAGCACGGCACGTCGGCCAACGTCGTAGCCCGACTCCAGGCTGGCGAGAACGTGGCGCTGATAAGCGATGCAGGCACACCCGGCATCAGCGATCCCGGATTCTTTCTGGTTCGCGAGGCTGTACGCGCTGGCATCGAGGTGCAGTGCCTGCCTGGAGCCACAGCCTTCGTACCCGCACTGGTGGCCAGCGGTCTGCCCTGCGACAGGTTTGCCTTCGAGGGATTTCTGCCGCAGAAGAAGGGGCGCCAGACCAAGCTCGAATCGCTGAAGACCGAGGAGCGCACGATGATATTCTACGAGAGCCCCTACCGTGTGGTCAAAACTCTGCAGCAGTTTGCCGAGGCCTATGGCCCCGACCGCCAGGTAAGCGTTTGTCGCGAGATATCCAAGATACACGAGGAGAGCGTTCGCGGCAGTCTCGAGGAGGTGATAGCCCACTTCAAGGAGCATGAGCCCAAGGGTGAGATAGTAATCATCCTGGCTGGAAACGATAATAAATAATTAAACAAATAAACAGTAATTATTATGAAGAAACTATTTATCTTTGCAATGTGTGCCATGACATTGGCAAGTTGTAATGAGGGGGCCAAGAAGGCCGAGAATCAGGCACGCGCCGAGCGCGACTCACTTAACCAGGTAATCGCCCAGAAGGATGACGAGATCAACGACATGATGACCACACTGATTGACATCGAGGAGGGATTCCGCGAGATCACCGAGGCCCAGAACCGTGTAACCCTGGCCAAGAATGGCGAAGGCACCAATACCAAGCAGCGCATCACCGAGAACTTCCAGTTCATCCAGTCGATGATGCAGCAGAACAAGGACCTGATCGCAAAGCTGCAGCAGCAGGTGCGCGAGAGCTCTTTCAAGAGCGATAAACTCAAGAAGATCATCGCCGATCTTACCGAGACTATGGAGAAGAAGGACCAGCAGATAGCAGAGATGAAGGAGCAGCTGGAGCTTAAGAATATCCACATCGGCGAGCTGAAGTATACCATCAACTCTATGCGCGAAGATGCTCAGGCCATGCAGGACGAGAACGAGGCACAGGCAAAGACCATCAACGCTCAGGACAAGCTGCTCAACACCGCCTGGTATGCATGCGGCACCAAGGACGAACTGAAGAAGCAGAAGATACTGACCAAGGACGGACTGTTCAGCAAGAACAAGATACTGCAGGGCGACTTCAACAAGGACTACTTCACCAAGATCGACATCCGTGTTGACAACACCATCAAGCTCTACAGCAAGTCGGCCAAGCTGCTCACCACTCACCCATCCAGCTCATACACACTGCAGCCCGATGCCAACAAGCAGCTCATCCTGCGCATCACCGATGCACAGGCATTCTGGAGCACCAGCAAGTATCTGGTAGTACAGGTCAAGTAAAAGCATTACACATATTATATATATAATAGTCGGGTGCCCCAGTATCGGGTGCCCGATTATTATTGTGTGGCATTTTAAATATTTTTATGAGTAATACTTGCAATTTTCAAAATATTGTCGTATATTTGCCCCAAATATTACTACTAAAAAAAATTTTGGCTTATGAATATTAAGAGTCTATTAACCACGATGATTTTCTGTCTGGCCGCCTCTTCGGTTCAGGCAGTACCCGCAAAACCAGGCGTTAAGAAAACAGTCCGCCAGGCCGATGGCACAGTAGTAGAGCTTACGCTTCGCGGCGATGAGCACTTCGCATTCTACACCGATGCCAAAGGTAAAGCATTCAAGCTTCTGTCAGGCGATAAGTTGCAGCCTATGACCTCAGATCAGGTGAGCGATACCTGGGCCAAATGCCGACAGGCACATAGCATTGACGGCCCAGCCCGCACCCGAGGTATTGGCGAATCCTCATCTGCCACCACGGGCAAGCACCGCGGACTGGTAATCCTGATGCAATTTCAGGACCTGGAGTTTGTAACCCCCGAGCCTAAGCAGGTTTTCAACCGCTTCTTCAATGAGGAGGGCTATAGCGAATACGGCATGTCAGGCTCTGTGAAGGACTACTTCCGTGCGCAGAGTTACGGTCAGCTCGACATCGACTTCGATATAGTAGGCCCATATACCACTACTAAGTCTATGGCATATTATGGTGAACACGCCATAACAGACAACGAGGAACTGGTAGATGCCCATCGACCAGAATTCGCAGCCGAAGCAGTAGAGCTGGCATCGGCCGATGTGGACTATTCTAAATACGACTGGGATAACGATGGCTTAGTAGATCAGGTATATATCATCTATGCCGGCTATGCCGAAGCCCAGGGAGCAGCCCCAGAGACCATTTGGCCACACGAGTCGGATATTAGATCCTTACGTCGGGAATTCGTATATAACGGTGTGCGAGTCGGCACGTACGGATGTTCTTCCGAGTTGATGGGCAATGGTGTAAACGAAGTGGGCATCATAGACGGCATCGGTACAGCCTGCCACGAGTTCTCCCACTGTCTGGGACTGCTCGACACATATAACACCGATGATGGTAACGCATCGTTCGGCATGAGCCACTGGGATGTTATGGACTCTGGCAACTATCTTAACAACTCGCGCACGCCTGCAGGATTTACATCTTACGAGCGCTGGTTCAGCGGATGGTTGGAGCCTACAGAGCTTAAGGGCGACATGACACATATCACCGATATGAAGCCGCTGGCCGAGGCCCCCGAGTGCTACATATTATACAATGATGCCCACAGAACTGAGTATTATCTGCTGGAGAATCGACAGAACGTGGGGTTCGATGCAGCTTTGCCTGGCCACGGACTTCTGGTGCTGCATGTGGATTACGATAAAAATGCTTGGAGTAAAAACAAGATAAACGTAGAACTCGACCATCAGCGCCTGACTATCATCCCTGCAGATGGCGATTTTAACAGGATAAGCAAGATTTCACTAGCTGGCGACCCATTCCCCGGCGCTACCCGAAACACCGCTCTGGCCAACTACACCACCCCCGCCTCTACACTCTATAATGCCAACGCCGACGGCAGTTACAATATGAACAAGGCCATCGACTGTATCACCGAGAGCGAAGAAGGTCTGATATCATTTGTGGCCCTGCGTCCGGAAATGCTTGCACCAGAGTGGGCCGAGGCTACCGAGGTTAAGGGCGAGCCTTCCGTCAACATCACATGGGCTACTGTAAAGGATGCCGTTAGCTATCAGGTAGAGCTCATCGAAAACTATACCGCCCAACCAGCCGATTCGCTTCTGTGCGAGTTCGACTTAGCCCAGACTCAAGCCGAATCTTTAGTTTATACCGACATCTCTTCAAAAATGTCCGATTATGGTCTGCCGGGATGGAGCGGCTCCAATCTGTTCGCCTCGCCAGGCAAGCTGCTTATCGGTAGCACAGAATATGCTGGCGAAGTAAAGACTTCCAAATGGCAAGTTCCATCATCCAGAAATATTACGGTGGTAATGGGCGTTGGGATGGTTGATGAAAATCCTTTCAACTGCAAGACATATATCTGGCACCACAAAAATGGCGATAATACAACCTATGCCGAAGGATTTGGGATTAATCTATATTCTGAAGGAAAATACTTGTTTAACTTTACCGATATTCCTGGTGACGATTTCTATATCAATATCAAGCCCGACTACCAGATGAATCTCAACTATCTTGCAGCCTACGATGGCACCTGGACCGAAAACGAGTTGGGCCTCGGTGCCGATGGCAGCACAGGCAAGGCTATTGCCCTCTCTACCGTCTACAATACCGAAGCTAATAGCATCACTATCAACGATCTCAACCCAGAGCACATGTACATCTATCGTGTTCGCGCCATTGGCTCCGACGACTTCTCTTCTAACTGGACTGCCAAGCAGTCGTTCCAGTTCGACAATAGCGGCATCAGCAGCATGCTGATTACCCCACGCGCCGGCAAGATCTACGACCTGCAGGGCCGCCCCCGCGGCACCGACCCATCAGCCCTGCCTAAGGGTATATACATAATCGGTGGAAGAAAGGTAGTGAAATAAACCACAAACAAATCGGGTGCCCAGCAATGAGCACCCGATTCTCTTTTTGCTAAACCTGCCAAGGGATAGTCCCGCGACATCCCTAAAAATCATCTTTTTGATCTACATCTATATAGCAATTGTAGTCACCATCCTATCACGTTCTTTCTTGTCGAGCAAGATAAGCAGATCCCAATCGGAATCAGGCTTAAAGTCGCCTCTGGCGCGCGAACCATACAGATAGACCGTGCTACCCTTAGGCAACATCTCCAAATCGGGTGCCCAGCAATGAGCACCCGATTTATTGTTATTTCACGACCTTTTTTCCACCGATTATGTATATACCCTTAGGCAGGGCGGATGGGTCGGTGCCGCGGGGGCGGCCTTGGAGGTCGTAAATCACGTTGGCGGGCTTATTGGCGGCCTGGATGCTGCTGATGGCAGTGGTAGACGCGGCCGACAGAGTGCAGAATGTGAAGTAGGTGGGCTCGTCGTTGTTGGCGTTGCCGGCATTCTTAAGATACTTGCCTGTGCCCACGTTCTTGAGCGAGAATCCCTTGCCCTCTTCGTATTCGATGTTCCACACGGCGCCGTTCTCCATATCCTCGCCATTGCCCTTGGTAAGACCAAGGATAAAGCAGCACCATCCTGTAGAGAGCGGCTGGGCATTCAGGTAGCCCGGCTTGCCCCAGATGCTGTACTCGGCGTTGTCGGGGGTGATGAGTCGGAGCATGTATCCGCCCGACACATTGCTCTGCACCAGCTTGAACAGATAGCCGGAGTTGTTGTCGTCGAAGGCGGTGGTATAGTCGTCGTAGCCCAGATTCTGTGCATCGGAGCCATAGATAGCCTTGCCCTCGGTCTCGTTTACAATTGCAAACTTCTTGCCTTGGAGTTCGCTTACGCTAGTAAATCGCTGGTCGGGCTGCAGCTGTGGTTTCTCCACCGGACCACTCACCTCAATGCTGTAGCGGCTGCAGAATCGCCATATCTCATCGCCGGTCTTCACACCGTTGTCGTTTGATATCCAGTGGCCCTTATTGGCCATCTCCATCAGCACCACTTCTACCCCGTCGTTGCCCGGTCCCCATACGTGGCGGGTTATGTGCGATGCACCACGGTACTTCTTGGTGACAGTAGCCGTCTCAGGGCAACCGTTGTGCTGAATCCATACGTTCAGGTTCTTCTTTACGTTCGAGAATGTCACCACGTCGTCGCTAGTGCCGTGGGTGTGGATGATAGGTATGGGGCGCACGCTGGCCTTGGCCGTGGCACCGCCCATGGGATAGCCGCTGATGGGAGCAAAGGCAGCTATGCGGTCGGCTATTTTGTTCATGGCGTGATATGTAAACATGCCGCCCATCGAGAATCCCGACAGATACACACGTCCGCGGTCGATGTCGTACTCGTCAACCATCTTGTCGATGATAGCCAGCATGAAGTTGATGTCGCGATTGCCGTCCAGGTCCCAACTCTTACTGATACCCTCGGGAAACACGGTGACGAACTTGGCTGTATCGGCCACCGACTTGATGTCGAGCATGTTCATCTGGTAGGCGGCGTCCTGGTTCATACCGTGGCACGATATGAGCAGCGGTCGCTTTTCGCCCAGGTTCTTGGGTACGTATATCTTATACTCTCGTTCGGTGCCTCCCACTTTGATTTTCTGTTGTGCAGCAGATGGCAGCAGGAAGCAGAAGGCCATCAGCACAGATGCAAGTAATTGTTTCTTCATTTATTAATTAGTCATTTTATTAAAAATCCGGCTGCAAAGGTACTGAGAATTTTCGATATACATTTTAAATTATATTGCACAAACTTTTCTGTATGTATCAAGTTACCAAAATCGGCTGCCCAGTATTGAGCAGCCGACTGTGTGCGGTTTTATTTCACAACCTTCTTTCCATCGATTACGTATATACCCTTAGGCAGGGCTGACGGGTCGGTGCCGCGGGGACGGCCCTGAAGGTCGTAGATGTACTTTGCAGAGGGACCACTGTTCATCCTTACAGGCGAAATACCTGTAGTAGTAGAAGAAATAGCCCACATGTCACTATAGTCCTCAGTCCACGTGATATCATCACCATTCTTCACTATTATATAACTGTATACAGCTCCCTCTTTGGGACGTACCAATTGCCATTTATAATCATCAGCAGCCTTTGAGCCAACAAATAAGCGGTAGGTTCCATCTGGTACATTCGAGAGATTGCAACTTGGCAACGACAGTGAGGTATAAAACCATTGTCCACCTGTTACTGGATTTAATGACATGTCATCCTTGCTTTTTAGAACAATCGTAGTTTCATCATTCTCCAATATACATGCAATACTACCAACGAACTTCTCAGCTGCTGCATCAAAAATATTACCACTTATAGTTACTCTCTTGGTAGCAGAGCCATAAAATGTGAAAGTCAATGAATTAGCAGCAACTTGAGATGCGTATGGGATATTGACAGTAGAATCGCACATACCAATTATCATATTCTGTTGAGTGGTAAACTTGTAACCTGAGGGATTAAGTAATGCAATGTCGTACATTCCATTATAAGATCCACCCCAGCCCCAATTTACATGTACCATTCCATTCTGATCATATCCGTCGACAACAAAAGCATGACCACCACCGCTCTCGCTAGCTCCTGCATAGTATATTGGGCGATTATTACTCAACTCATCATAAACCATCTGCATCCATGATTCAGCGGTGTAATAATCACGTGTATAAAGTCTTGCATTCTTGTTATATCCAAAGAATTTCTTTATACCAAGACATGCTTCCTGTCCATAAGAGCCACTTCCTGATGCGGTATACCCCATCTCTACGGCAACACCACAATGCAGCATCAATGTTGCCACAGCATCAGCTTGTTCGTCGGTATACGCTTTTGAATAATCGTCGAGCATATTACCCCAGTCGTAGTAGGTCTCACCGAAGTTAGCATAAAGAATTCTACCATCGCCATCGGCTGGCTTAAACGAGTATTGATGATCGCCTATTCCTCTTTCGGGATAATGGTGGTAATTCATGATTTGTGCCAACGCTGTAGCCACACAACCCGTAGGATAGAGTCTTGAAGAACCACCGTTTCCGCCAGGACAGAATTTATTGTATGGCTTTCCCTGATCCCAAGTTGTCTTTACAATAGAAGTAACTGAACTTGGAAAATCTGCTGATGGTGGAATAAGGTCATAGTAAGCACCACTATTAATTCTAGCCTGTATTGATTTATCGGCAGCATCAATATACCATTCAAATGCCGGGGGCATTGTATCAAAGGAATACCGTGAATATCCTATCACAGCAGGGAACTGGTCATCGTTATTCACAATAACGAAGCCACTTTGCTCATTTCCCAGTATGCTCAATGATTCTTTTTCTAAAAGCACTCGCAAATCACCTCTGTCTGCTCTGGTCTTGCCTGCAAAGAGATAACTCTCCGCAATCTTTTTCTTCTCATTTAAAGATCGCGTAGAAGCCGAGCCACAAACTGCAATCATCAAAAATACGAGGATAATGGTTGTTCTTTTTCTCATATAAACAAATGTTTCTTTAAGTTATAAAGGCCGTGCCGAGGAAAAACGCCGGCACGGCCCTATTATCAGATAGAGTGTAAATTACTCAGGAAGCTCTATTGAATCATAGTTAGAACCAAATGATCCAGCTGTAACTGTGTAAGAAACAGGCAGATAGATAATATTATCCTCACGCTGGATATCAATTACATTACCATCTGCATCAACAGCACTTGAAATAGAAATCATACCATAACTTGAGTGATTATAACCAGTCTCCTGCTTTGCAATAGCTTTAGCCAGATGCTGACCATCCTCAGTGAGCTCGAACTCAATGTCGTAACCCTTTGCAATGCAGCTAGGAAGCTTGTAGAGCTGAGTGCCCTCACCACGATATACAGGCTGTGTCCAGCTTTCGCCGAAGAGCCAGCATGTGTAAACACCCTCACCAAGATACTCCCATACGAAG
>Ga0310694_10004517_pt1 | contig 13449 bp, 16 predicted proteins | sample 174DNAGHGhighgp2_FD_203884 | JGI IMG/M metagenome (GOLD analysis project Ga0310694, IMG submission 203884) | Sheep rumen microbial communities from Palmerston North, Manawatu-Wanganui, New Zealand - 1742 DNA GHGhigh gp2 (v2) (version 2) | ecosystem: Host-associated > Mammals > Digestive system... | reverse complement strand
AGAAAGTACTCCATAGCCTAGTTCTTTTTAAGGAATTTGTTGAACAGGACCATCAGGTAACCCAGGCAGAGGAAGGCGCCGGGGGCCATCACGAAGGCCAGCATGCCGTCGTTTCCGCCGATGAAGTTCCAGCCGAAGATGGAGCCGGAGCCCAGGATTTCACGGACGAGACCCAGCACGGTGAGCGAGCAGGTGAAGCCTAGGCCCACGCCGAGTCCGTCGCAGGCACTCTCCAGTACGCCGTGCTTGTTGGCGAACGCCTCGGCCCGGCCCAGGACGATGCAGTTCACCACAATCAGGGGGATGAACAGGCCCAGGGTCTCATACATGGCCGGCGTATAAGCCTGCATCAGGAACTGGAGCAGCGTCACGAAGGTGGCGATGACCACGATATACACCGGAATGTGCACCTTGTCCGGCACCACCGGGGCAATCAGGGAAATGGCCATGTTGGACAGCACCAGCACAAAGAGCGTAGCCAGGCCCATGGAAAGGCCGTTGATGGCCGATGTCGTGGTGGCCAGTGTCGGGCACATGCCCAGCAGCAGCACAAAAGTGGGGTTGTTCTTGACAAGCCCGTCAGTAACCAGTTTGAACTTACTCATTGCACTGTCCTCCTATTTCAGATGCCCGATCGGGGTCGGGCATGACGGCTTCATTTGCCCGATCGGGGTCGGGCATGACGGCTTCAGATGCCCGATCGGGGTCGGGCATGACGGTTTCGTCATTGCCGGCTTGACCGGCAATCCGGTCAAACACATTCAACGCATTGGCCACGGCCTGCGTATAGGCGCGGGAGGTGATGGTGGAGGCCGTAATGGCATCCACGTCGCCGCCGTCCTTCTTCACGGAAAGCGCTTTCACGGAAGGGTCGAAGCCCCGCCACTGGTTCACGAACTTCTGGTCCGAGGTGCACTTGGCGCCAAGGCCGGGGGTCTCGGCATGTGCAAGCACGGAAGTGTTGTAAACGCAGCGGTCCGGCGTCACGCCCACCATGACGGTGAGGTTGCCGCCGAAGCCCACCACGGTGGACTCGATGGCATAACCGACGAGCCGCTCGCCCTCGGTGGCCTTGTACACGCCGAAGTCCTTCCCGTCCAGGGAAACCACCTCGCGTGAAGAAGCCTCGCCGAAGGCCGGAAGCACCTGTGCGACGGCGCGGTTGGTCTTCTCCACCGCCGCCGCGTCAATGGGCTCTTTTGTAAGGGCATAGGCGCCGCCCAGCACGGCCGAGCAGAACAGGCACGTCAAGCCCAGCACCAGTACCATATTGGTCAGATTGGATTTTGCAGCCATTTCTTATGCCCTCCCGAATTTTTTCTGTTTGAACCAGCGGTTGAGCAGCGGCACAACAGAGTTCATGATAAGAATTGCAAAGGAAACGCCTTCCGGATAGGAGCCGAAGTAACGAATCATCATGGTGAGGAAGCCGATGCCCACGCCGAAGACGATGCCGCCCTTCACGCTCATGGGCGAAGTCACATAGTCCGTAGCCATGAAGCAGGCGCCGAGGATGAGACCGCCGGTGAGCAGGTTGAAAAGCGGGTCCGTGAAGCGGGCCGGATTGATGCCCCAGAAGATGAGCGAAGTCAGCGCGACCGTTGCAAAAATGCTGAGGGTAATCCAGGGCTTGACGACCCGGCGGCAGCACAGATACACGAAGCCGGCCAGCAGGGCCAGGGCGCACACTTCACCGGCGCTGCCGCCCAGATTGGCGAACAGCAAATCCCGGTAATTGTAGGCGGCCGTCAGTTCCTGGACAGTCGCTCCCTGCATGAGGCCTTCCTGGATGGCGCCCAGGGGCGTAGGACCGGAAACGGCGTCCACAACACCCTGAGGAGCACCCCAGGTGGTCATGTAGGTGGGGAAGGAAACCAGCAGGAACACGCGGCCCACCAGGGCGGGGTTCCAGATGTTCTGGCCGATGCCGCCGAACGTCATCTTGGCCACGCCGATGGCCACCACCGCGCCAATCACAATCACCCACCAGGGGGTGGTGTAAGGCACGTTCAGGGCCAGCAGCATACCGGTAATCACGGCCGAGAGGTCCCCGATGGTAGAAGGCTTCTTGAGCATATATTTGGTGACGGCCCATTCCAGCAGGACGCAGGAGGCCACACTCACGGCCATTACCAGCACCTCACGCCATCCGTAGAACACGAACGAGCAGATGACGGCCGGCAGCAGCGCAATCACGACGTCGCGCATCAGGGACTGGGTGGAGTCCTTGGAATGGATGTGCGGCGAGGGGGATACTAACAACTTATCCATAGTCTCTTACTTTTTAGCAGCTTCTGCAGCGGCCTTGGCGGCAGCCGCACGGGCGCGGATGGCACCCAACACAAGCCCCTTGCCGCCGCGGATGTGGTCCAGCAGCGGAATGTGGGCGGGACAGGAATACAGGCAGCAGCCGCACTCGATGCAGTCCTGGGCGGCGTTGGCCTCCAGGGCTTCCAGGTCCTTGTTCTGGGCCAGGCGGTTCAGCAGGAACGGCTCCAGGCCCATGGGGCAGGCATCGGCACACTTGCCGCAGCGGATACAATTGGTCTCGGGGGCCCGGAGGGTCTGTTTTTCCGTGAGGAAGAGCAGGGCGCCGGTGCCCTTGACGGTGGCGGCATCCAGGTTGGCCACGGCACGGCCCATCATGGGACCGCCGCTGATGACCTTGGCCGCACTTTCAGGTATTCCGCCGAGATAGTCGATGATGGCCCGGAGCGGGGTTCCCACGCGCACCAGGAGGTTGGCCTGATGCGGGAAGCACTCGCCGGTCACGGTGACGGAATTGTCCACGATGGGCTTGTTCTTCTGCACGGCGTCATAGACGGCCAGGGCGGTGGCAACATTCTGGACCACGGCGCCCACGCTGATGGGCAGCGCGCCGGAACCTACCTGACGGTGCATCACGGCGTCGATGAGCTGTTTTTCACCGCCCTGCGGATACATCATTTTCATCACCATCACCTCGATGCCTTCGTAACCCAGCTTGGCGATAACCTCGCGGATGTGGGCAATGGCTTCGGGCTTGTTCTCTTCAATGGCGATGGTGCAGGGCACGTCGCCCATGGCTTTTCTCAGGAGCGCGGCACCCACCACCACCTGCTCGCCCTTTTCCAGGAGCGTGCGGAAGTCGGAGGTCAGGTAAGGCTCGCATTCGCAGCCATTGATAATCACGCGCTCGCATTTGGAACCCGGAGGCGGGCTCAGCTTCACGTGCGTGGGGAAAGTGGCGCCGCCGAGGCCCACCACACCGCCCAGGCGAATTTTCTCGATGATGGCCTTGGGGTCGTCGGGAATGGCGGTCACCAGGGTGTCGGTGGTGTCAATGCCCTCCAGCCACTCGTCGCCCTCGACGGCAATCTCGATGTGCGTCGCCGGACGGCCGGCAAGGTCGGCGCGCGGCGCGACGGATTTCACCGTACCGGACACGGAGGAATGGATGAAGGCGCTCACGAAGCCGCCGGGCTCGGCAATGACCTGCCCCACCTTCACTTTGTCGCCCGCCTTGACCACCGGCACCGAAGGGGCGCCGATATGCTGGGCCACGGAAATGTACACGGTAGGGACAATGGGCATGGGCTCGATGGCGCAGCCCCGGGAAATCTTGTTGTCGTGCGGATGGACACCGCCGATGGAAAATGTATGCTTACTCATCCTTGGCCTCCTTTGCTTTCTGTTGACGTTCCTTGATACGGGCCTTGACGGCATCCTTGTCCAGCGGCTTGGGGAACCCTACGCCATGGATGGCGCCGGTGGGGCACACAGCCTCGCACTCGCGGCAGAGCTTGCACTTGGCGGGGTCGATGTAGGCGATGTTGCCCTCGACGGTAATGGCGTCATGGGTGCAGGTCCTGGCGCAGAGGCCGCAGCCGATACAGGCGTTGGCGCAGGCCTTTTTGGCCACGGGGCCTTTGTCCTTGTTCACGCAGGAGACAAACACGCGCATACCGCGCGGTCCCTTGGGCCGAAGTTCGATGATGCGCTTGGGGCAGGCCTTGACGCAGGCGCCGCAGGCCGTGCACTTTTCCTGGTCCACGACCGGCAGGCCGGTGGCAGGGTCCATGGAAAGGGCGCCGAACTGGCAGGCGTTTACGCAGTCACCGCAGCCCAGGCAGCCAAACGCGCACCCGGTATCGCCGCTGTAAAGCTGCGCCTTCACGGCACAGGAAGCGAAGCCGTCATAGTTGTTGATGCGCGGGCGGGCCTCACAGGTTCCGTTGCAACGGACCACAGCCACCTGGGGAGCCTTGGCCTTGACCTCGTACCCCAGAATGGCCGCCACCTTGGCCATGGTGTCGTTGCCGCCCACCGGACAGTAATTGTTGTCCAGGTTGGGCGCCTTCACGGCAGCCTCGGCAAAGGCCCGGCAGCCGGCAAAGCCGCAACCGCCGCAGTTGGCCCCTGGCATCACCTTCTCCACCTCGTCGATGCGGGGGTCTTCCTCCACCTTGAAGCGCTGGGCCACAAGGTACAGGACCAACGCCAGGATGAGCCCCAGCAGGGTCACCACCGCAATCGTCCAAATGATGATGTTTACCATAAGTTATCCTTTAATTGTAAATATATATTCGTTTTGAAGCCGGCCGCGGAAGAGCCAGAGTACAAAATAGTACACGGCCACGGCCCCCAGGCCGGACAGGCCCGCCGGGACTTCCGCCACGCCCAGGCCGATGAGACCCAAGATGACGGCCAGCAGCACCAGCAGCGGAATGAAATAGGCCAGCCACACGGCTTTCATGCCCATGGAAGCCTTCAGCACCACCTCGACCTCGTCCCCTACGCCGTAGGCGGCATACGGGTCCGTGGGCACCTCGATGGCTTTCTCGGCCAGGTCCGACATGCCACAGAGACCGGCGGCGTGGCATTCCGAACAGGCACCGTGCTGCAGGATGGACACCGTTGTGAACTGCGGGGTCATCCGGACCACTTTCCCTTTATGCGAGACTTCGTTCTTCATGGCTAATGACGCGCGTCGAAGGGGTATTTAAGCCCGCCGTAATTCTTAATCCAACCCTGCACGGAGCCTATCTTGAGCGGGGCCATCAAACCCACGGGGAGCCGGACGGCGTCGTCCGAGAACCACAGCTGCATCTCCGTCTTGCCGTCAAACAGGGCGCCGGAAACGACCGTACAGGAAAAACGGGCCGTGTCCACCTTTCCGACACGCTTCACCTTCACGGTCTCCTTTCCCTTGTAGGTAAGGACAATGTCGAACACGGCGTCGTCGATGGCGAAGCTCATGTTCAGCGCCTTGCCCGGCGCGAAGCCGCTCCAGTCCAGCGAACGGATGTAGTAGAGGATGGACGTAAGGTCGAAAACACAGTCCCTGAGCGGGATTTCCATGGTCTCGGGGCCGCGGCCACCGAAGTTGATGTCGGCGTGGATGATGCGCCGCTCCCAGTCGTACAGGTAAAGGTTGTAGGCGGTGTAGTCCCCCTGCTTGGTGTTACGGGTGTATTTGAGCGGCCTCAGGTCCGGGGCGAACCAGGTCTCGAAGTGCTCGTGCATGTCGTAGAATGCACTGAAGAAGGGGGCCGTGACGGCCGTAAGGGTGGTTTTATAGGCAGGGGCTCCGTTGAAGCTGGAGGTGTCCAGCGCAACGTCGGCGGAGGCCACCTCGGTGTTCACCGCGCCCCATTTGAAATAGAGGCCCATGCGGATGTGCTCCCCTCCCTTGAAGGGAAGATGCTCGACAGTGGGATAACAATGCTGGCCGAGCCCCGGGATGGAGAGCAACAGCAACGCAGTAATCCACAGGAGTTTACGCATAGCTAAAATTCCGTCTGGTTGTCAAAGTCGTTGGCGGCGCTGGCCACGGGGCCGCGGGTGGCATAGACATCCAGGCTCTGGTCCGGTTCCACAAACTTCACCTGTCCGGCCTTGTACTTCATCTCGATGTCGCAGACCTCGCCGTTACGGTGCTTGGCAATCACGATGATGGCCTTTTCCTTGTCCTCGGGATTGTCGCTCATGCCCACGAAGTCCGGGCGGTGGATGAAGATGACCATGTCGGCGTCCTGCTCGATGGAGCCGGATTCCCGGAGGTCGCTGAGCTGCGGCTTGCCGGTGCCGCCGGTGCGCTGCACGGCATTGCGGGACAGCTGGGACAGGGCGATGATGGGAATGTTAAGCTCCTTGGCCGTCGCCTTGAGGGTACGGGAAATGGCGGCCACTTCCTGCTCGCGCAGGCCGCGGAGTTCCACGGGCCCCTGCATGAGCTGGAGATAGTCCACCACAATCAGGCGTACGCCTTTCTGCTTGACCAGGCGCTTGGCCTTGGTGCGGAATTCCATGATGGGAATACCGGGCGTGTCGTCAATATAGAGCGGGGCCTTGGACAGGCGCTTGAGGGTTTCCTCCAGCTGCGCCCATTCGTAAGGCTCCAGTTTCACGCCGCCCTTGATTTTCTCGCCGGAAAGGCCGGACTCGGTGGTAATGAGACGTTTGCCGAGCTGGTCGGCGCTCATTTCCAGGGAGAATACGGCCACGGGCATATTGGCGTCCACGGCCGCGTTGCGGGCGATGTTGAGGGCGAAGGCGGTCTTACCCACGGACGGACGGGCCGCCAGGATAATCAGGTCGCTCTTCTGCCAGCCCTGGGTGATGCGGTCGATGGAAGGGAAGCCGGAAGGGACGCCGGAAGGGCCGGTAATGCCCTGCAGCTCCTGCAGGTTGTCCAGCACGGAGTTGATGATGGAGCCGATGTCCTGGACATCCCGCTTGACGTTGTTCTGGATGGCGGCAAAGACCTTGGTCTGGGCGTTGTCTATGAGGTCGTCCACATTGGTGGACTCGTCGAAAGACTGCTTCAGAATGTCGTACGAGGCCGTAATCAGGTCCCGCTGAATGGTCTTTTGCTTGAGGATTTTGATGTAGTACTCGATGTGGGCCGCCGCGCCGATGTTCTGCGACAGGCGCGCCAGCACCACAGGACCGCCAACCGCCTCCAGGTTGCCCTTGGAACGGAGTTTTTCGCTCACGGTCACCAGGTCGATGGACACGTGTTCATTGACCAGCTCGGCCATAGCCTCGAAAATCATCCGGTGCTGCGGGTCATAGAAACAGGAGGCCGAGAGTTCCTCCATGGACTCGTCGATGCTGGCGGGTTCCACCAGCATCGCGCCCAGCACGGCCTCTTCGACGTCCAGCGCCTGCGGCGGCTTGTTCCCCATCAGGGTCTCAAGGTTCACAGGCTGGTCGGCACGGGCTTTCTTGCGGTTGGCTTCCGGCATAAAAGACTATTCGAAATCCGGGTTGATGATGATGCGGCCGCAGTGCTCGCAGATGATGAGCTTGCGGTTGGAAGCAATCTCGACGCGGCGCTGAGGGGTGATGGTGTTGAAGCAGCCCCCGCAGGAGTCCCCGTTGTAGATGCCCACCACGGCGAGGTGGTTGTGCACGCTGGCGCGGATGCGCTCGTAGGCGCTCATGGTGCGGGCGTCGATTTTGGCGGCGCAGGCCTCGCGGCGCTCGCGCAGCACGGCTTCCTCCTTGGCGGTCTCCTCCACGATGGTCTCGAGCTCGGCCTTCTTGGCCTCCAGGTCCTCGGTACGGATGGCGAGGCGGTCCTTGAGCTCGTCCAGCGCAGCTTTCTGCTTGCTGATTTCCATGCGGGTGTCGTTGATGGTCTTCTCGTCAATCTGACGGAGCAGTTCCTGATTCTCGATTTCCTTGTTCAGGGAGTCGTACTCGCGGGAGTTGGCGATGCTCTCCAGCTGATGCTGGTATTTCTGGATGATGTTCTCGTGCTCGGCGATGGAAAGCTTGGCGTCGGCGATGTTGCGGGTAAGCTGGTCCACCAGGGCCGAGATGGAAGCGCTGCGCTCCTTCAGGCCGGCAATCTCCTCTTCCAGGGCGGCAACCTCGGCGGGGAGGGCGCCTCTGAGCTGGATGATCTTGTCGATTTCAGAATCCGCGGCCTGAAGCTCGTAGAGGGTCTTGAGCTTTTCCTCTACCGGCATGTCGGAGTCTGCAAAGTTCTTCTGCAGGGAGACGAAGGTTTCCCTGTTGTCAATGGGGGCCTCCACTTTCTTGACGGCGGAGGGTTTCTTGGTGCTTGCCATAAAATTATAATCGATTATATTTTTACATCACAAAGTAGTGGACCGGATTGCTCCTGTCCAGCGCGGAACTTTTGTAGCTTGCAAAGGTAGGAAAATTTTTCCGTATCTGCGTAAGGAAAATGTCCACAATCTCCACTTCGCTCTCAAAATGGCCGATATCCATCACCATAAAGCCCTCCGGGGTGAAGAATTGGTGGTAGGATACGTCGGCGGTGATATACAGCTGCGCACCCCGGGCACGGGCCGCCGCGATGTCCGAGCCGCCGCTGCCCCCCAGCAGAGCCACCCGCCGGATGGGCGTTTCAAGGAGCTTTGAGTGCCGGATGAGCCGGAGCCCGAAACACTTCCCCACGTACGCCAGGGCCTCTTTTCCGGTGAGCGGCTGCGGCAGGGTGCCGATGCAGCCGAGGCCGGTCCGGCCGTCTTCCCCTTCCGGCTCCAGGATGGAGATGTCCTCCAGGCCCAGCCGCTGCGCCATGGCCCAGCTCACGCCGCCGGGCACTTTGTCGGCCGACGTGTGGGCGGCATACACGGCGATGCCGTTGCGGACCGCCTTCACCACCGCCGCCCCTTCCGGGGTGGCGTCGTTGATATGCTTGAGCCCGTGGAAGATGAGCGGATGGTGCGTCACCACCATGTCGCAGCCCTTTTCCACAGCCTCGTCGATGAGTTCGGGCGTGCAGTCGAAGCCCACCAGAACCCCGTGAATCTCGTCTTCCGGCCGGCCGATAATCAGGCCGCTGTTGTCCCAGTTTTCCTGGATGCGAAGCGGGGCGAACGCCTCCAGCGCCGCAATGAGTTCCCCTGCTTTCATATCATTTTCCGGACTTCTTCGAGCTGGGCGCGGACGGCCTTCAGGGAGGTGATGGCCTTTACCCGTTTGTCCACGCTGCGCCGGTCCTCGGTGAGGCGCTGCCGGGCACCCTCCAGCGTAAGCCCCTGATTCTTCAGAAGATACTGTACCTGGCGCAAGGTCTCCACATCCTCGGGATGGAAGAGCCTGTTGCCCTTGGCGTTCCGCTGGGGCCGGATGAATTTTTCAAAGTAATTGCTCCAGTAACGCACGGCCGACGGATTCTCTCCGAGCGCCTGCGAGACTTCGCCCATTGTGTATAGTAATTTGTCCATAGTCCTACAAAGATAATGAAAAAAGTGCTATATTTGTGAAATAAAAGATTCAAGTATTATGGCAAAAGTAGCAACCAATACCAATTTTTCCGAGCTGCTTGAAGACAGCAAGCTCGTCATTGTGGATTTCTGGGCGACCTGGTGCGGCCCCTGCCGCATGCTCTCCCCCATCCTGGACGAGGTGGAGGCCGAGATGCCCGACCAGATTACCGTGGTGAAAGTGAATGTGGACGACGCCGACGAAATCGCGGCCCGGTACCGCATCATGAGCATTCCCACCCTGCTTTTCTTCAAGAACGGCGTGCAGGTTGATAAGACCGTCGGCGCCATGCCCAAACCCACCCTCGTAGAGAAAATCAAAGCAAATCTGTAAGCCTTATGAAGAAACTTCTGACCATTGTCGCCGCCGTGATGCTGGCAGCATCCCCGGCCTGGGCGCAGTTTGGCGTGATAGGCGGTTTCACCTCCTCCAAGACCAGCGTGAACACCCAGGACATCATGAACAATCTCCAGAATGTCAGCCTCTTCCACGCCGGCGTCGCCTACCGCATTCCCATCGGCTCTTACTTTGCCGTACAGCCCGCGCTCACATACGAAATGAAGGGCGCCAACCTGGGCCAGGTCGTGGCCGGAACGCAGACCATGTCCGTCCAGTCCAAGACAGGCTTCATCCAGCTCTCCGCAGGTTTGCAGGCAGGGTTCGACCTCCTGGCCTTCCAGCCTTTCCTGTTGTTTGAGCCCTTCGTGGGCTATGCCGTCACCGGTACCGAAAAATTCGAAGGCGGCAGCATCACCAGCGATACCATCAACAACAGCGTGCAGCAGGTCAAGAACAAGCTCGAATGGGGCTTTGGCGTCGGCGGCGGCGTGCACGTGCTGAACCACATCCAGCTCACCGTCCAGTGGTTCATGAACCTGGGCACCCTGTACAACCAGGACCAGTTCAACGGAGATGCCGCCCTGGCGCTGGTAAAGGAAAACTACAAGGACATCAAGAACTATCAGGGCATCAAGGTTTCGCTGGGTTACTTCTTTTAGCATATGGAAGAACGCAAGGTCGTCATTTTCTGTGCTGCCAGCACCAAGATGGACCCGAAGTACAATGAGGCGGCGCGGGAACTCACCCGCGCCCTTCATGCTTTAGGATGGACACTGGTGTCGGGCGGCGGCAAGGTGGGAACCATGGGCGCCATCACCGGCGAATCCATCCGCTGCGGCGGGAAGCACATCGCGGTCCTGCCCCGTTTCATGAAAGGACTGGAGAACCCCGGCGTCAGCGAGGTCGTCTGGACGGACACCATGGCCGAGCGCAAGGAAAAGATGCGGGAGGGCACCCTGGCCGCCATTGCGCTGGCCGGCGGAATCGGCACGCTGGACGAGCTGATTGAAACCCAGACCCTCCGCAAGCTGGGCCGTTACGGCGGAGACCTTTTCGCGCTCAACCTGGACGGCTTCTTCGACCCCTACAAAGCCCTGCTGGACCACTTTGTCCGGGAAGGCTCGCTGGAAGCCCAAGACCGGGACCTGGTGCACTTCGAAGACTCGGTCCAGGCGCTCCTCAGGTATTTCAGATAGGTATGATGCAGGAAATCAAGACCCATCTCGCCCCCTCCCTGGCACAGGTCAGGGCGCTGATTGAAGACGCCCTCCGAAGCGACGTCCAGCTGCTGGACACGGCCAACCGGACGCTGTTGGAGCGGCCCGGAAAAATGGTCAGGCCCATGGTCACGCTGCTCTGCGCCGGAGCGGCCGGAGCAGTGAACGGGGACTCGCTGCGTTTCGCCGCCGCCACGGAGCTGCTGCACAACGCCACGCTCCTGCACGACGACGTCGTGGACGCCTCGCCCGAGCGCCGCGGCCGCCCCACCATGTACCGCCTGATGGGCGGACAGGCGTCCGTCCTGCTCGGCGACTACTGGCTGGTCCGCTGCATGGACACCATTCTGGCATCGGCCCGCTACGGAAATCAGGTCATCCGCATTTTCGCACGCACGCTGGAGCACCTGGTGGAAGGCGAACTGCTGCAGATGCAGATGGCCCGCGAGGCCCGCACCACGCAGCAGGAATACCTCCGCATCATTTACGGCAAGACGGCCTCGCTGTTCGAGGCGGCGGCCGAATCCGGCGCCGTGTCCGTAAATGCGTCCGCCGAAGTGACGGCCGCCCTCAAGGACTACGCACGGCAGCTGGGGCTGGCCTTCCAGATTAAGGACGACATCTTCGACTACGAAGACGCCGCCGGCGCCATTGGCAAGCCGGTGGGAATAGACCTTCTGGAACAGAAGATTACCCAGCCGCTGCTCTGCGCCCTTCAGGACGCCCCGGAGGCCGACTGCCGCTACATCCGCGGCCTCGTGGCCGGCATGGCCGAAGCCCCCGGGAAGGCCGGCGAGGTGCAGGCCTTCGTACAGGCGCGGGACGGCATCCGGAAAGCGGTGGCCGTTCTGGACGACTACGTGGCGAAAGCCGTTTCCTGCCTGGACGTGCTTGGAAATTCGGCCGAAAAACAGTATCTTGCACAAATGGCGCAGTTTGTAGGCGCCCGGAATCAGTGATGCAGCAGCTTTACGGGAATACGGAAGTGGCGGCCGTCCTTCACCGCATGGTGGAGAGCGGGCACATCCCGCATGCCATCCTGCTGCACGAGGACGACGGCGCCGGGGCGTTCCCCCTGGTGCTGAATTTCCTGGAAGAGCTCTACGACGGCAATCCCCGCGTAGGCAAGCTCATCCACCCCGACATCCACTTTGTCTTCCCGGTGGCCGGACCGGACAAACCTGTTTCCCTCCAGTTTGCGGGGCCTTTCCGCACGTTGCTTCAGGAACATCCGTACTTCTTTGAAAACGAGCTGTACGCGGCCATCGGCATTGAAGGAAAACAAAGCAACATCTCGGTCAACGAGGCCCGTTCCCTGCTGGAGCGGCTCTCGCTGGCGGCCGTGGAAGGCGGCTGGCGCACGGTGGTGATGTACTTGCCCGAGAAGATGAACGCCCAGGCGGCCAACGCCCTCCTCAAAATGGTGGAGGAACCGCCGTCCCGGACCCTTTTCCTGCTCATCACCCATGCCCCGGAAAAGGTCCTCGTGACCATCTCTTCCCGCTGCCTGAACATCCGCCTGCAGCCCCTGTCCCCGGAGGCCGACGCCGCCGTCCACGCCCGTGAGGCGGCCGGCAACGTCCAGCTGCGCGACCTCTTCCACGACCTTCTGGAAGCCGTGGCGGCCCGGGACCTCCTGAAAGCCCTTGAAACCGGCGAGGCGGTGGCGGACCTCAAAGTACGCGAGCAGCAGAAACTCTTCTGCCGGCTGGCCTCGGAAGACCTCCGGCGCATCTTCATGCTGCAGAAAATGCCGCAGATGGCCCGCATTCCGGCCGGGGAGGAAGCCTTTTTCCAGCGCATGGCCAAGGCCCTCAAGCCCACCTTCCCCCGCAAGGGAATGGAAGCGCTGGACCGCGCCCTCCTGATGGTGGAGCGCAATGTGAACCAGAAAATCCTTTTCACCGACCTGGTGAATCAACTATATCTGTTATGAACGATTACTCCAACGAGTCCATCCAGTTTGACTGCTTCCGCGGCTGTACGGTGGTCACCGACGAGCGAACCGGCGAAAAAGACATCCGGTACCGTCAGGGCTGCTGCAAACTGGAGGTTTACGATACATTGAAGGGCATTGCCCAGGAACAATTCGATTCCTACTTCGAGGTCCGCTTCAAGAACACCCGCAAGGGCATCTACCAGAACGCCTCCGGACAGAGCATCAAGACCGGAGACTTGGTGGTGGTGGAAGCGGCCAGCGGCCACGACCTCGGCATCGTCACGCTGGAAGGGCCCGTCGTGGGCCGCCAGATGCGGTGCAAGGGCGTGGACCCCGCCAAGCAGGAACTCAAGAAGATTTACCGCAAGGCCCGCCCCTTTGACATCCAGCGCTGGCAGGAAGCCATCGCCCGGGAGCAGGAAACCATGATTCGCGCCCGCGTGCTGGCCGCCAACCTCGGCCTGGAAATGAAAATCGGAGATGTGGAATTCCAGGGAGACGGCACCAAGGCCATCTTCTACTACATTGCCGACGGCCGCGTGGACTTCCGCCAGCTCATCAAGGACTTTGCCGAAGAATTTCATATCCGCGTGGAAATGAAGCAGATAGGCGCCCGCCAGGAAGCCGGCCTCATCGGCGGACTGGGCGTGTGCGGCCGGGAACTGTGCTGCGCCAACTACATTACGGAATTCAAATCCATCACCACGGCGGCCGCCCGCGCACAGG
>Ga0310694_10004515_pt1 | contig 13453 bp, 9 predicted proteins | sample 174DNAGHGhighgp2_FD_203884 | JGI IMG/M metagenome (GOLD analysis project Ga0310694, IMG submission 203884) | Sheep rumen microbial communities from Palmerston North, Manawatu-Wanganui, New Zealand - 1742 DNA GHGhigh gp2 (v2) (version 2) | ecosystem: Host-associated > Mammals > Digestive system >... | reverse complement strand
ATAATGTCGAAATTCTCATCGGTGCCATACTGCTTAACCAATGTGCTGCGGAATACGTCTTCCAAAACCCTCATCATTGTGGGGCGGTCGATGTTTTTCAGTTCCTTAAACTCTGAAAATGTGTCAGTTAAATTCATATTATTATATTTATTCGATTATGCTTAAAAAACAATTGTCTCTTTTACCGATTTTATCTCGCCGAACGAGTAAGGCTCTGTTTTTATGACTTTTACAGGACGTTTTGCTCCTTCGGGCTTCTCTTTGGTCTCATACTCGAGCAGAATGCCCTCAGCGTTGGCCTCACGAAGAATGCCGTTGAGTTTTATTCCGCTGTTGAGCAGTACCTCAACCGTTCCGTTCAAGATTTTGGTGTACTGCTGCAGCACTTTGAGCGGCTGCCCCACGCCAGGCGACGATACTTCGAGCGCGAAATCCTCCACCTCACGGTCGAGTTGCGACTCAATGTATTGGCTCATCTCCACGCAAGTGTCAACCGAAATGCCTTCGGGCGAGTCGAGCGTTACGGTAATATTGTTCTGCGTATCTACCTTGACATCAACCAGAAACAGGTCGGTGTCGGCAATGCGGCTCTGAACAATCTCTTCAATCTGCTTTTTGTCTATCATAGTTTATTGTAATAAAACAGGGGACTTGCTTGCCCCCTGAATCAATTCTCCACTAAAACGCTGCAAATATAGGCATTTATATTATATGTGCAAATGTTTTGTTTCGTTTACGTAAACGAAAACTAAAGACGAAAACTAATTATCAATTAATTATATGTGTGCAAGCGAAGCCACCTGCTTTTACGTTTTCTGTTTACGTATTATTTATAATACCCGTCCACCGCGCTGAATGCCGGCGTTAGCGACGCCTGATTCCGCACCATTTTAACGCTGTCGGTGAGTTTGCGGACAAAGGCCTCGAGTTTGGCCAGATATTCCTGCTCACCGATTTCGCCGTTGGCAACCATTGTCAGGCCCTTTTCCCAACTTGCGGTCAGTTCGGCGTTGAGCAGCGGGCGGATTGACGCATCGACAACCTCATACACAATCTCGCCCAACTTGGCGGGGGTTACAATCTGCGTCTTTTTGTTCAGGTTCAGATAGTCGATATTCACCAACTTCTTCAGAATCTCGGCGCGGGTGGCGCTTGTGCCAATGCCGCTTCCCTTAATTTGCGCCCGAAGTTCTTCGTCTTCAATCAGTTGGCCAGCGTTTTCCATTGCCAGAATGAGCGAACCCGAATTGTAGCGTTTCGGCGGCGACGTCTCGCCCTCTTTCAACTCGTATCCAGCCACTTGCAGCACAGAACCCTTCTTGAGTTTGCTCACAAGTTCAAACTGATTGGTGTCGAGCACCTCGTCCTGCTGATTGTTGTCGTCAGTCTTTGGCGCATCGCCCATAACAACCAGATAGCCAGGCAATTCCAAAATTTTAAAGTTGGCGAAGAAATGCTCGGTGCCGACGGTGAGTTCAATGCTCACCTTGCGGTACTCGGCAGGCGGAAAGAATATCGCCAGAAAGCGGCGGACAATGCGGTCGTAAACGCCGCGGGCCGTTTCAGAACAGCCGTCGAGCGCCTGAAAGCCTTGCCCCGTGGGGATTATGGCGTAGTGATCGGTAATCTGCTTGTCGTCGGTGTAGCGGCTTTTGCCAATGGTGGCGTAGAGCCCGTGCTGCTTCACCTGTTTTGTAAGTTCCAGATATTCAGAGCGTGTGGCCAGTCCGTGCAGATTCTTTGTTATTTCCTTAGCCACAGCCGACGACAGCACGCGCGCATCGGTACGCGGATAGGTCACCAACTTCTTCTCGTACAGGTCCTGCACAATCTGCAAAGTCTCGTCGGGACTCACTTTGAAGAGTTTCGAACACTCGTTCTGCAACTCGGCAAGGTTGAAGAGCAGCGGCGGATTTTTCTTCTCTTTTTTCTTATCGATATTGACAATAACAGCCTCGCTGCCAGACTGTTGCATCATTGCTATGCACTGCTCGGCATCTTCGCGGCGGCGGAATCCGTTTTCCTTGTAAAGCAGCGGCGACTCGAAATATTTCGAACCCTCAACAGCGCGCCATTCACCTGAAAACGAGTCGGTTTCGCTTAAAGCGAAGTTGCCCATAATACGGTAGAACGGCGTTTTGACAAAAGCACGGATTTCGCGCTCGCGGCGCACCACCATTCCCAGAACGCAGGTCATCACACGGCCCACGGCAATGGCGCCAATCTTGTCGAGATTCAGGAAACGGCGCACCGTGTAGCCATATTTCAGCGTCAGAATGCGGCTGAAGTTGATACCCATCAGGTAGTCTTCTTTGGCGCGCAGGTAGGCCGCATCGGATAGGCTGTTGTACTCGGTGAGCGGCTTGGCCTCGCGTATTCCGCGCAGAATTTCCTCTTCGGTCTGCGAGTCAATCCACACGCGGCGGCGCTGCTTGTCGGCGGGCACCTTGGCCATTTGGTCGACAAGGCGGTAAATGTACTCACCTTCGCGGCCCGAGTCGGTGCAGACGTAAATGCAATCGACATCGGCGCGGTTGAGCAGCCCACTCACAATTCCGAACTGCTTGCTGACGCTTGGAATTACCTCATACAGAAAGTTTTGCGGCAGAAACGGCAGAGTGCTCTCGTCCCAACGCTTGAGCGTGGGGTCGTAGGCGTCGGGGTAGCTCATCGTCACCAGGTGGCCCACGCACCAAGTCACAATGCTGCGGTCGCCTTCAAGATAGCCGTCGCCGCGCGACATACTCTCTTTGAGCGCCTTCGCAAACTCTTGTGCCACACTCGGTTTCTCTGCAATATATAGGTTTTTGCCCATTTGTTCAGCCGTTTTTCAATCGAGTTGGCAATTGTAGGAAAATGATTCGACGAATGAAACGATTGTTGAAAAGTTGGGAGAAAAGTATGCTGTTATTGATTTTTGAACTCATACCAATATTTTAATAGTTTTGCCGAAAATGATTTGCGATGATTTATCCTGAGAATTTTGAGCAAAAGATTGATTTCGTGCGGGTTCGCGAGGCGGTGAAAGGGTGTTGCTTGGGCGAAGTGGGCCGGTGGCTGACCGACAAAATGCGGTTTATGCCGAAGGCAGCCGATGTGCGCAACCGTCTTGCCGAAGTGTCGGAATTTATGCAACTGCTTCAGAGTCAGACCGATTTCCCGACCGACAATTTCTTCGACCTTCGGCCGCTTTTCGACAAGATGCGCGTTGAGGGCTCATTTGCGGAAGCAGAGGAAATCTTCAATCTATACCGCTCATTATCAACAGTAAAGGCTATCACTCGTTTTTTTGCAAAAGAAGAGAACACGGAGCGCTATCCGTCGTTGAGCGCCATTGCCGCCAACGTGGTGGTGCACACCTTCGTGACAGACAGCATTGAGCACATAATGAGCCGTCAGGGGCAGATTCGCGACAGTGCGTCGCCCGAACTTGCCGCCATTCGCCGCGAATTGGCTGAAAAACAAGGCGCTGCGTCGAAACTCATTCGCCGAATTATTGCCGATGCGCAGCAGGAAGGTTGGGTTGAACCCGACGCCACGCTTGCCGTCCGCGACGGGCGGTTGGTCATTCCAATTGCCGCTTCGCAAAAGCGCCGCATTATGGGCATTATCCACGACGAGTCGGCAACCGGCAAAACCTGCTATGTGGAGCCCGCGCCGGTGGTGGAAATCAACAATGCGCTGCTTGAACTTGAATCGGCCGAACGCCGCGAGATTATCCGCATTCTGCGAACCCAGACCGACAATCTGCGCCCCTACACCGATGACCTTGACGATGCGCTTATGTTCTTGGGAATCACTGATTTCATTCGCGCCAAAGCCCGCTATGCGCTGCAAATCGGAGCCACGGTGCCGCACTTGGCCGACAAGCCGCTAATCGATTGGCGCGATGCCCGCCACCCGATACTTCAGGAGGCTTTCCGGGAGGCAGGGCGCACGCTTGTGCCGCTCAATATCGCGCTCGACGAGGCAAGCCGAATCTTGGTCATTAGCGGACCGAACGCGGGCGGAAAATCGGTCTGCCTGAAAACCGTCGGACTGCTGCAATATATGCTGCAGTGTGGCCTGCCGGTGCCAATGGAGCCGACAAGCCACGCCGGAATCTTCACCAATCTGTTTATCGATATTGGCGATGAGCAAAGCATTGATAATGACTTGAGTACATATAGTTCGCACCTGCTGAATATGAAGCATTTCGTGCGAAACGCCGACGGCCGCACGCTGATTCTGATTGACGAGTTCGGCACCGGAACCGAGCCGATGCTTGGCGGCGCCATTGCCGAAGCCATTCTCGACCGGCTCAATCAGGCGAAGGTTTTCGGCGTGATAACCACCCACTACACCAACCTGAAGCATTTTGCCGCCGGACACGACGGAATTGTCAATGGCGCAATGCTTTACGATACAAACCGGATGGAGCCGATGTTTGTGATGGAAATGGGCAAGCCAGGCAGCAGTTTCGCCTTCGAGATTGCCTATAAGATTGGTCTGCCGCAAGATGTGATTGACGACGCCCGCAGCAAGGTTGGCGAGGAGCACCTGAATTTCGACAAGCACCTTCGCGAAATTGCCCGCGACAAGTACTATTGGGAGCGTAAACGCGAGAATATCCGCAAGATAGAGCGCCGTTTGGAGGAGATGATGGAGACCGAAAAACGCGAACTCGACGAGACGAAACGTTTCCGCAAAGAGTTGATGACAAAATCGAAAGACGACGCCAAACGCCTATTGGCCGATTCCAACAGGCTGATTGAAAATACGATACGTCAGATTCGCGAGTCGCAGGCCGAAAAGGAGAAAACCAAGCAGGCCCGCCAGCAGTTCGACGAGGCGCGTCAGGCAGTGGAGCAGACTAGCGATGACGATGAGCGTATCTTGCAGAAAATCAAAAAACTGAAGGAGCGCGAGAACCGCGTCCGCACGTCGAAAACAAAGCAGGACGCGCAACTGAAGGCCGCCGATGTGGTTGAGGAGCGCCAGCGCGATTTCACTATTGGAATGCCCGTTCGCATTGAGGGGCAGACAACCGTGGGCGAGATTATGGAACTGAACGGGAAGAACGCCGTGGTGGCTTTCGACAACCTATATATGAATGTGGAAATCAGTCGTTTGCAGCACCTGACCGATGACGAGAAAAAGAAACTTCGCAAGAGCGTGCGCCAGGGCAGTCTGCAGCAGTCGTACGAGTTGAACCAGCGCCGGCTGTCGTTCAAACCCGGGCTCGATGTGCGCGGAATGCGTGCCGAAGAGGCCGTGAGCCGCGTGGCCGCCTTCATTGACGAGGCCGTGATGGTAGGCGTTTTCGAGGTGAAAATTCTGCACGGCAAGGGCAACGGCATTCTGCGCAACGTGGTGCGCGAGTACCTGCAAACCGTCGATGTGGTGACCAGCGTCCGCGACGAGCACGTCGATTTCGGCGGCGCGGGAATTACGGTGGTGGAGTTAGGGTGATTGAAGGATTGAAGGATTGAAGGATTGAAGGAGTGAAGGATTGAAGGAGTGAAGTCCCGATAGCTATCGGGATGAAGGATTGAAGGAGATAGTGAAAGGAATAGTAGGTTGATTTCTATGCTGTTGAGTTACTCAACTTTTAAAAATTCAATTCACCGATTCACCAGTTAACCAATTCACCAAAATTTCTATCTTGCCGAAAAAAACAAATGAGCACCATTGAGATACAGTCGTTGTTTGCGGAGCACGGAATCAAAGATACCGGCAACCGTCTGCTGATAGCGCGGGCTCTGCACGATTCGGGGCAGCCGCTTTCGCTGCTTGAACTTGAGGCGGTTCTTGGAACTATCGACAAATCAACCATTCTGCGCACGCTCAATCTTTTCCGCGAGTCGCATTTGGTGCACGTCATTGAGAGTGGCGACGGTTGCACGCGCTACGAAATCTGCCAGAGCCACCACCACGATGACGATGAGGACGAAGACGCTCACCTTCACTTTTTCTGCGAGTCGTGCCACCAAACTATCTGCTTGAGCGATAATCATATACCGCAAATCGAATTACCCGACGGCTACGTTGCCCGCTCGGCCAATTTCCTTGTAAAAGGCATTTGCCCGAAGTGCGCGAAGAAGGCGCGGAGAATCGGATAATCGGTGAATTGTCTGTAGAGACGCGGCGCGCCACGTCTCTACTCGGGGGCGCTGTTGAACAAGTTTAATTTCTAAATCCTAAATTCTAAATCCTAATTCCTAAATAAAAACCTATCTTGCAACCGCAAAAAAGTCAGCGATGCAGAAGGTCAGGGCAAAAAAGAATTTAGGTCAGCATTTTCTTACCAATCAGACGATTGCGGCACGGATAGCCAATGGGTTCACCCCGTCGGCACCGAACGTTATTCTCGAAATCGGGCCGGGAATGGGCATACTCACACGGCACCTGCTCAGCCGTCCCGAGGCCGATGTGCGGGTGGTTGAAATCGACCACGAATCGGTGTGCTACCTGATGGCCGAAATGCCCGAACTCAACGGCCGCATTATCGAGGGCGATTTTCTGAAACTCGACCTTCCTGCGCTTTTCGGAAAGCCCATTTCGGTGGCCGGAAATTTCCCCTACAACATTTCGAGCCAGATTCTGTTCAAGATTTTAGAAAACCGCCAGATGATTCCCCAAATGGTGGGGATGTTCCAGAAAGAGGTGGCCGAGCGCGTGGCGTCGAAGCCGGGCTCAAAGGTTTACGGCATTTTGAGCGTGCTGCTCCAGGCCTATTACAATATCGATTATCTGTTCACCGTCAACGAGTGCGAGTTCGACCCGCCACCGAAGGTCAAGTCGGGTGTTATCAGGCTGACACGCAACTCGGTAGAGCACCTGCCGTGCAACGAGGAACTGTTCACGAAAGTGGTGAAAACAAGTTTCAACCAGCGGCGCAAAACGCTCTCGAACAGCCTGAAGCCAATCCTGCAGGACCGCCGTTGCGACCAGCCGGTCTTCCGACAACGGCCCGAGCAGCTGAGTGTTAGCGAGTTCGTGGAACTGACGAACATTATTGACGGACTTTTAAAAGATTGAAATTATGCGTTTTGAGTTAAATAAAGAATTTGTTGAAGAACTGCAGCTCGCCATTCAAGAGCGCAGTGACGAGTCGATAAAATCGATGGTGGCGGAACTTCACCCCGCCGACGTTGCCGAGATTTTAGGCGAACTTGAACCCGACGACGCCCACTACCTTTTCAATTTGCTGCCGTCGGAACTCACCGCCGACGCCATTATCGAACTTGAGGAAGACGACCGCGAGGAACTGCTCGAGGACCTTTCGGGACAGGAAATCGCTCACGCCGTCATCGACCATATGGATTCCGACGACGCCGCCGATATCATTTCGGAACTTCCTGAGGAAAAGCAAGATGAGGTTCTCTCGAACATCAGCGACATTGAGCAGGCCGGCGACATTGTCGACCTTCTGAAATATGACCCCGACACCGCCGGCGGCCTTATGGCAACCGAGCTCATCAGCGTGAACGAGAATATGACCGTGCGCAACTGCGTTGAGGAAATCCGCAAGCAGGCACCCGACGTGGGCGAGTTCTTCTATGTGTATGTTGTTGACGACCAGGAGGTTCTGAAAGGCGTTCTGCCATTGAAGAATCTGCTTTTGGCCAACGACAACCAGAAAGTGAAGAGCATTGTTGAGGACATAATCTCGGTGAAAACCGACGACGACTGCGAGGAAGTGGCCAACATCATGCGCAAGTACGACATGGTGTCGATGCCGGTTGTGGACAGCATTGGGCGGCTCAAGGGCCGAATCACCATCGACGATGTTGTTGATGTGATTAAGGATGAGGCCGACGAGGACTACCAGATAATGTCAGGTATCACGGGCGATGTGGATTCGAGCGACTCGGTGTTCAAACTCACCAAAGCGCGCATTCCGTGGCTGCTCATTGGCATGGGCGGCGGCATTCTGAGCTCGATTGTGGTGAAAGGTTTCGACAGCGACATTGCCCTCCACCCCGTCATGGCAGGTTTCATTCCAATGATTGGCGCCATGGGCGGAAACGTGGCCATCCAATCGTCATCAATCATTGTTCAGGGCTTGGCCAACAACTCTTTAGGCCTCGACTCGGCCGGCAAAAAAATTCTGAAAGAGATGCTTGGAGCCATGCTCAACGGCGCTATTGTGGCCACTTTGGCTTTCATCTACAACTTCTTCGCCAACGATTTCGCGCTGAGCATCACCGTGAGCCTGTCGCTGGTTGCTGTTGTGCTGTTTGCCGCCATTGTGGGCACCGCGCTGCCACTGGCGTTCAACCGCCTGAAGATTGACCCCGCCGTGGCCACCGGTCCGTTCATAACCACCATCAACGATATTATGGGAATGGTTATCTACTTCCTGATAGGTTGTTTCTGCTATTCAATATTTTAGTATCAGGTTTGCAACACAATTATTTTGTATCAGCATTTGCAATACTAATAAATTAGTATTAGTTTTGTAATATTCTATAAAAATGATTGTCTAAATAAGCGAAAAGCAAAAAAACTAACTACTAACTAAACAACTACACAATGAAAAAACTTCTTTTATCACTAACAGCTTTGTTCGTGATGCCGCTGGTATTGTTGGCACAACGAACTATCGAAAATCCCGTAATCGGTGCCCGCAGTACGGGCAATTGCACTGGATTTTTCATCGAAAAAATTGAGTTGGCCCAAAAAACAACTAAACTCAATCTAATCTATTACCACGGCTCAAAAAACGGCGGGTTCAGAATTGCATCGGGCACTACGCTTCGCTCAGGCGACAAGCAGTGGAAGCTGATTAAAGCTGAAGGAATCAAACTCGATAAATGGGTTTTCCCGAAGGACAATGACAAGTTTATTACCCGCTTCGTCCTTAATTTCCAACCCATTGACGATTCGCTGGAAACAATTGACTTTGTTGAAGACGATGACCTGAACAGCTTCATTTTTTACGACATAGCCCTTACCGATAAGGCAGCCGAAGAAATCAAGCGCAGAATCAGCGTACCAGACGGAGTTAAAACCTATGCCAAAAATATCAAGGACAACGGCCAGAGTCTCGACAAAAACGAGTTTTCGATGGAGCCCGCTACCCTGAAAGGCACAATCTATGGTTTCGACAAACGGTGTTTTGGTACAAGAATGAGCGGGGATGTAACCGTGTACATATACAATCCGTTTTATGGCAGCCAAGTGTCGTATTCGGCACCAATCAACCCCGACAACACTTTCGAGCTCGAAGTGCCGATGACCACTAAATATCAGATTGTTTATTTGATAGTTTCGCCTGTTATCAGCAACAACGTTCTGCTCACCGCAGGAAAAACCGTGGTGGTGGATTTCGATTTCTGCGAAGTTTACAAACCATGGGAACTGACCGACCGCAGTCTGAATCCTTATTTTTCGGGCGAAAATGCCGACCTCAACTATGCGCTGACCAATGCGCAGGCCACGAATATCATTCGCGATTATTCTAGGTCTATAAACGATGACGAAATAGCGAACCTTTCTATGGCTGAATACAAAGATTTAGTAATAAAAAACTACCATATTTTCAGAAAGAACATTGACACACTGAATTTTACAAAACGCGGAAAAGAGTTGCTCGACATTGAATTGAAATCGCAAGTAGCGTACCAACTTTCAATGGGAAGACATTTTATTGAAAGGGCAAACGTCAGCCCTAGCAAAGGTAAAGAACCAAATCCGAATTTTGAGCGGCCAAAAACGGGCAGGGACTATTTGGATTATCCCAAAATACTTGGCCTTGACGATATTAATATGTTCTACGCAAGCATGTTCAGTTACAATATCGCAGGCTGGGGGTTCTGTACCCAAGATGTTTTCGGCAAGAATCTTTCATGGGAAGAATATAATAACCTGGTGAATCAGACGTGGAAAGAATTGGAATCTTACACCGATATTCCTGAAAACGAGAAACAGGTTCATGCGTCGATGGTGGAAAAGTTGGAGAAATCCGACACCCGCACCGACGAAGAAAAGGCCTTTTTCAAAAAGTACTACCCGGTTGTCGACAAACACATGATGGAAATTCAAAGGGGAACTAAAGAGGCGAATGCATGTATGAATGAAGTTTTCGGCTCAGGCGGCAGCTTTTTCAAGGATTTCATAAAACTGCAAGAGTATTGTAGGAGGCTTGAAAATATGAGAGTTGTACCCGATTCGCTTGTGGCAGAAATAGAGAAGATGCGTTTCCCGTTCTATGCCGAATACGTCAAGGCTCAAAATGCCGCCATAACTGCAAAAATTGAAGCCGAAAAGGCCCGCGGCGGCTATTTCACTCACCAGGCGGGTGAGAGCGAAGGCGATGCGCTGTTTGTCGATTTAATAAAAGATTTCAAGGGCAAGGTTGTGTTTATCGATTTTTGGAACACATGGTGCGGTCCGTGCCGTTCGGCCTTCAAAGAGATGGAGCCTATGGAGAAGGAGTTCGAAGGCAAGGATGTTGTGTTCCTGTATCTTGCCGATGAATCGTCGCCGTTGGAAGAGTACAACAACCTAATTGTCTCAATGAAAGGCCACCACTACCGCCTGACGGCAAAACAATCGTCATCGCTGAAAAATAAATGGAAATTCTCGGGAATTCCATCGTACGTCATTGTTGGCCGCGATGGCATGGTGAAGGATTTCCACACCGGATTCCACGGAGTGGATTATTACAAGGCAAAACTCAATGAGGAACTGAGCAAGTGAAATTCCGAATTCAAATAAAAACCGAAAAAAAAACTTGCTCGTTTGCCACAAAAAGTGTAATATTGACGATGTATTCATAGGGTAAAAAATAAGATTTCTTGCTAAAGCCTTTCAGCCGTGTATCTGAAAGGCTTTTTTAAGTTTTCGCAAAAAAACTCAACAAATGAGAATTGCAGAAATAACCGGTTTTATTGAATCAGTGGCGCCGCTGGCAATGCAAGAGTCGTACGACAACGCCGGACTGATTGTGGGCGACCGTCAGGCTGAAGCCACCGGAGCGCTCATCTGCCTCGATGTTACCGAGGAAGTGGTTGACGAAGCTATCGGCTTGGGCTACAATCTGATAATCGCACACCATCCGCTGGTTTTCGGCGGTTTGAAAAAGTTCAGCGGCGACAGTGCCGTCGAGCGTACGCTCATCAAGGCCATCAAAAACGATGTGGCAGTGTACGCCGCCCACACCAATCTCGACAATATGCTGCTGAACGGTGTCAACAGCAAAATAGCCAGCAAGTTAGGCTTGACCAACACTCGGATTCTCGCCCCCATGAGCGGCAATCTGCGCAAGATTGTGGTTTTTGTGCCCACAAGCCACGCCGATTCCGTGCGCAACGCCATGTTCGATGCCGGGGCGGGCTGCATTGGCAACTACAGCCGGTGCAGCTATAATCTGCAGGGACAAGGCTCGTTCAAGGCCGAAGAAGGCTGCAACCCTTACGTGGGCGCTGTTGGCGAGACACATTTCGAAAACGAGACTCGGATTGAGACCATTGCAACGGCACACATTGTTGCGAAAGTGGTGAGTGCCATGCTGGCCGCCCACCCCTACGAAGAGCCGGCTTTCGACATCTACCCGCTCGAAAATGATTTCGCCATGGCCGGAAGCGGCATCATAGGCACTCTGCCACAGCCCGAAAATGCGCCGGCATTTCTGCAAAAGGTGAAAAAAACGTTCGGGTGCGGCTGCATCCGCCACACGCGACTGCCCGAAACACCAATACAAACAGTGGCAGTGTGCGGAGGCTCGGGCAGTTTCCTGATTGGCGACGCCATGCGCGCCGGAGCCGACATTCTGCTCACCGCCGACATCAAATACCACCAGTTCTTCGATGCCCGCCAGCCGTTTGTTTTAGCCGACATTGGGCATTATGAGAGCGAGCAGTTCACAAAAGAACTTTTTTATGAATTAGTTACTGGAAAATTTTCTAATTTTGCAGTCCGATTGACGAAGGTAAATACAAATCCGATAAAATACGTATAACGCATGGATGACAAAAATCAAAAGGTGGATGTTCCAATGGAACAAAAACTGAAGAATCTGTACGATTTGCAGCAGATTCAGACAGAAATCAACAAAATCAAGAGTTTGCGCGGCGAGCTTCCGCTCGAAGTTCAGGACCTTGAAGACGAACTTGCAGGTCTGCAAACGCGTATCGCCAACCTAAAGGCTGAAGTTAAGGAAACTGAGCAGAACATTGTCAACGAGAAACACAAAATATCTCAGTGTCAAGAAAATATAAAGAAATACCAAACGCAGCAGGACAATGTGCGCAACAACCGTGAGTACGATTCGCTGTCGAAGGAGATTGAGTTCCAATCGCTCGAGATTGAGCTGAGCGAGAAACACATTCGCGAGTTCACCGCCGAAGTGGAGCACAAAAAAGAGGTTATCGAGAAATCGGAGACAACATACGCTGAGCGCAATGGCGACTTGAAGCAGAAGCGCGGCGAGCTCGACAGCATTATTTCCGAAACACAGAAGAAGGAAGATGAGCTGAATGTTAAAAAAGCTGAAATTGAGAAGCTTATCGACGAGCGCTACCTGACAGCCTTCAACCGCATTAGCTCGAATGTGCGCAATGGCTTGGCTGTGGTTACCGTGCAGCGTGATGCCTGCGGCGGTTGCTTCAACAAGATTCCGCCTCAGCGCCAGGTCGATATCCGCTCGCGCAAGCGCATTATTGTTTGCGAGTACTGCGGACGCATTCTGGTTGATTCGGGCTTGGACGACTAATCAATCAATGCAGACTGAATAACAAAGGATTGTCGGGCAACCGGCAGTCCTTTTTTTTTGTTGTGCCTGAGCCAATGGCTATAGAGTCGCCAGAATATGACTTCTCTACTCGGCGGTGACTGCACAACGCTTTGCCTTCCACACAAAAACAAAGACCGCAACCTTTACGCAAGATTGCGGCCTTTTGGATATTTGCAAACGCATTTACTGCGTTCCGACTGCGCTATTTCAATTTCTCCAGAATCTGCTCTATCTGACTTTGCAGCTTGCTGTTGGCAGCTTTCAGCTCGTCTATCTCCTTCTGTTGGTTGTCGATTATCGCCTGCTGCTCTTTCATGGCTTCGATAAGCACGGGGGTGAGTTTTCCATATTCCACAGATTTGAAACCATCATCAGCTGTATTGACAATTTCTGGAAATTCTTTCTCCAATTCTTGGGCAATTACGCCAATCTGTTTGTCTTCAGTGTACTCGTAGTCTAATTTATCAGTTGGAACACCTTTGGCAGCAGCCATTTCCTCACGATTTTTCCAATAATAAGTTACTCCACGCAGCTTCAACACCTTGTCTAATGCTCCAGTTATTGTTTGTATATCTTTTTTCAATCTGACATCACTGTTTGCGTTCCAATCTTCAGAACCTCCAGCGGCGCCGTTCACATAGAATTTTTTGCTGTTGCTGTTTGTGCCATTGATTACTATATATGAGCTTTGAATATCACCATAAATAATAGTTCTGGAACTAAAAGTACCTC
>Ga0310694_10004510_pt1 | contig 13460 bp, 11 predicted proteins | sample 174DNAGHGhighgp2_FD_203884 | JGI IMG/M metagenome (GOLD analysis project Ga0310694, IMG submission 203884) | Sheep rumen microbial communities from Palmerston North, Manawatu-Wanganui, New Zealand - 1742 DNA GHGhigh gp2 (v2) (version 2) | ecosystem: Host-associated > Mammals > Digestive system... | reverse complement strand
ATATTTTCAAACTCTTAGGCTGCGCAGCCAAAGTTGTGGTGTCGCTCACCTGCACGCTGGCGTCGGATTTATGCAGCTCATACACATACCAGCCGATAACAGGCAGTAAGAGCAGCAATAAGAATAAATATCCGGGATTAGCAAAAACCATAGTCATTTACTATTTAGTCATTTACTATTTGTTCATTGGGCATTTGTTCAGCGGGTTGTTCCACGGGAGTAGTTTCTTTGACAAACTCATACGCCGTAGTCAAGCCGTTTTCATTCTCGTCGGGAGTCGTGTGCCATTTGGCGAACTTGACGAGGTCTGCGAGTTGGAGCATGGATTTCAGCCGGTCGTACAACGGCTTTTCGATGAGCGGTTTCATTGCCCTCAGTGTCTCATCGCTCGTTTTTTCCGTGCTCTGTACACCGAAGCGGCGACCTATATACTCCCGCACGACGTCGGTAAGGTCGGTTTGGTACTCTTTTACCTTTCCGTCCTTCCATATTTTCGCCTCTTTGATAGCATCGAGTTTCTCCAGTGCCACTTCTTCAGCGGGTCTCAGGAGTTCCGGATTAACCGCTTCCTCTTCAGGTTTGCGTGTGCGCAGATACCATTTCCAGAGGTAATAAGCACCGACGCCGAGTCCGGCTAAGAGGATTGCGAGCAATACCCATCGGAAAATTCCCCACCACCAGACAGGTGCTTTTTCGATATCTTTGATATCGGTAATCGCCAGCGCGCTATCCACCTCGAAAGGTTGAATCACGTTGAGTGCCATAGGCTCCGTCCAAAAACTATCCTCGCCTTGTGTTACCACCAGCGGATTGATGGCAAAGAGCGAGTCTTTGAAACTGGTTAGTGTGAGCGTTTGGTTCAGTTGGATTCGTCCATCGCTGAGCGTAGTGCTATCAACGGCGCTACGGTCAACGATTTCAATGCCGTCCTGGAGTATTTCTCCGAAAACGGGCATTTGCACTTTATCTCCCGCCTCTTGCGTCACGCTCAGATGCAAGTCCGTCTGGTCGCCGATCATCAGCATCGTCGAGTCTATCGACGCACTCACTACTATCGCTAATAATAAATTCATCATATATTTCGTTATTACGGTATTACGTAATTACGTCATTACGAAAAAAAATCTCTATTCTCAATTGTGAAAAAGTTGCATGAGCTTTTTCACGTAGTCCTCGTCTGTCCGCATACTGACATGGTTCATGCCGGTTTTGGTATAAACGGTTTCGAGTTTATCCTGCCGTTCTTGCCATGCTTTTCTATAGGCATCCCTTACGCTTTTCCTTCCGGTATCGGTCCAAACGCGGGCTCCTGTTTCCGGGTCACGCACTTTGAGCAGTCCCACATCGGGCAGTTCGGCATCTCTGCGGTCGTAAATCTGAATAGCGTTCAGGTCATGCTTGCGGCTTGCGATAACCACGGGTGCGACGCCCCGTTCTTTTGTTTTCCGGATATTCACAAAATGCACATCTATCAAATCGCTAATCACGAACGCGGCACACCGTCTTTTCTGTACGTTGGTCAGGTATTCCAGCGCGGCATTGATGTCCGTTCCGTTGTTTTGCGGTTCAAAGGACAGCAGTTCGCGAATGATATGGAGCACGTGGCTCTTGCCTTTCTTGGGGGGAATGAATTTCTCCACTTTGTCGGAGAAGAAGATGACTCCGACCTTGTCGTTGTTCTCGATAGTAGAGAAAGCGAGCGTTGCGGCTACTTCGGCCATTGTGTCGCGTTTCATCTGGCTTACCGTACCAAAGTTACGGCTTCCGCTCACGTCCACAAGCAACATCACCGTTAACTCGCGTTCCTCCTCATAAATCTTGACATAAGGTCTGTTCATCCGGGCAGTTACGTTCCAGTCGATGGATCGCACATCATCGCCGGGCTGGTATTCGCGCACTTCGCTGAACGCCATTCCACGGCCTTTGAACTGGCTGTGGTACTCGCCCGCGAAGATATTACGGCTCAAACCGTGCGTCTTGATTTCTATCTTCCGAACTTTTTGTAGTAACTCTTCTGAAGTCATAATACCTTGTTGTCTAGTAGTCTAGTTGTCTAGCTGTCTAGTCGTCTAGTTGTCCAGTTAGGGTACCTGAACGGCGTTAAGCACCTCGGTAATAATATCTTCCGTGGATATGTTGTTCGCTTCCGCCTCGTAGGTCAGTCCGATACGGTGACGAAGCACATCGTAGCAAACGGCACGTACGTCTTCCGGCGTGACGTATCCTCTCCTATGAATAAACGCGTACGCGCGTGCGGCTTTGGCGAGGTTAATCGAGGCACGAGGACTACCGCCGAAGGAAATCATCTCTTTCAGATTCTTCAGACCGTATTCATCCGGCTGACGTGTGGCGAACACGATGTCCACAATGTACTTTTCGATTTTCTCGTCCAGATAGACTTCCTCCACAATCTTACGCGCTTTGATGATGTCGGCGGTGCTCAAAATAGGAAGAACGGTTTTCTTCTCCGACGATATATTTTGCCGGATGATTGCCTGTTCCTCTTCTTTCTTCGGGTAACCGATTACCACTTTCAGCATGAAACGGTCTGTTTGCGCTTCTGGCAGCGGGTATGTACCTTCCTGCTCGATTGGGTTCTGGGTTGCCAGTACGAGGAACGGTTCGTCCAGTTTGAATGTCTGTTCGCCGATGGTCACTTGCCGCTCCTGCATGGCTTCAAGGAGTGCGGACTGCACTTTAGCGGGAGCACGGTTGATTTCGTCTGCTAACACAAAATTAGCGAAGACAGGACCTCGTTTGATCTTGAATTCTTCGCTTTTCTGGCTGTAAATCTGCGTTCCGATCACATCCGCCGGAAGGAGATCCGGAGTAAACTGAATACGGCTGAAATTAGCCTTAATCAAATCGCTTAAGGTCTTGATAGCGAGGGTTTTTGCCAAACCCGGCACTCCTTCCAACAATATGTGCCCATCGCTCAACAGACCAATAAGCAAGCTCTCCACGAGGTGCTTCTGACCGACAATCACTTGATTCATGCCCATCGTCAGGGCATCGACAAACGAACTCTCACGCTCCACGCGTTCTTGCAGTTCGCGAATATCTACTACTTGTTGCATATAATTGATAATTTTTAAAATGTCTTCCAACTAAAAATCCATAGCAAATTCTGTGCCAAAACGGACAATTCTGCATATTTTTTTTATAAAAATCAGTTATAAAGTGGTAGATGTTCACAAATTCATCCCATGAGACAAAGATTGAGGTTAGAGGTTAGAGGTTAGAGGTTAGAAGTTAGAAGTAAATGTTTAATTTTTACCTTGCATTTACCCTCGACTTTACTTCGAGATGCCTTCGAGACGCCTTCGAGATGCCTTTGGTGGCAACAATGTTCAATTTTTCATGCTTACGGTTTGAGTGCGGTTTAGGTGCGGTTTGAGTGCGGTAAAACCGCGGGGTTAAAAGGTTTGATTTTGAGGGGATGGTTGCGTCGTTTTGATTAAAGAAAAAGCAAATAAATGAGAAAAAATGATACAAAATTTGCATATATGGATTTTTTTTTGTAATTTTGCACGCTAAAATGTGTGAAAGCGGTAAATGACGCGGTTTGACGGCAATAAACGTTAAATTGTTAAACCGTTAAGTTATTAAAGTGTTAAATTGATAAAACGAAGATAAATTTATGTCAAAGTACAAATGGAGTTTTGCGAACGTGGGCGGCGTGACGCGCGTGCGCATACAATCGGCTGAGGACATCCGTCATCTCGGCGAGTTGGACAAGAAAATGTGGACCGTGCTGTCTTGTCCCGTTAGCGGTTTGGAAATCAGTAGTGATTCGCTGTCGCTAATGGATGAGGACGGCGACGGCAAGTTGCGTCTGAAAGAGGTTGTAGGAACGGCAGAGTGGCTTTGTTCGGTCATGAAAGACCCATCTACACTTTTTGAGCAAAGTGACGCTATTTCCCTTGAAAATATTGCGGACAAGTCTATCAAATCTATCGGCGAGCGTTTGGCAGAGGACGGAGTTGTGCGTCTTGCCGGCGTACAGGCTGCAATAGATGCCGTGACGATAGAGGAACAGGCCGTTCCCGCCGCTCCGCTGGAGGCAGATGTGATTGCCGCGTATAAGGAGAAACAGGCTGAGTATGCCGCTTATTTCGAGCAGGAGAAGTTGCAGAAGTTAGGCTTGGCCGTGATAGCGGAAGACGCTCCTAAGCCGGGTATGAGCGAGAAGAAGTTCATTGAGATGGGTGCACAGATTTCGGAATGGGAGGCTGCCAAGTCTGCCGCCGAAGGTGCCAATGCAGAGGCCCTTGCGGCTGCGAAGTCCGTGTTTATGCCGCTTCGCAAGTTGCTGCTGCTGCATCGTGATTTCTACCGTTTGCTCCGTAATTTTGTTACGCTGGAGGATTTCTATAATGTACAAAGTGACGATGTAAAGGGCAAAGTGGCCTCCTTCATTGCCGGAACGCTGATTATCGACCAGCGTGCGTGCCATTTATGTATCCGCGTGAACGACCTACCGAAGCATGACAGTCAGGCACCTCTTTCCGGCATGTATCTGCTGTATTGCAACTGCGAGAACAAGAAGACAGGCAAGACCGCGCAGATTGTGGCAGCCATGACGCAGGGCGAAATCAAGAACCTGAGCGTGGGCAAGAATGCTGTGTTCTATGACAACAACGGTCTGGACTACGATGCAACGGTATTCAAGATTATCGAGAACCCGATATCGATTCGTCAGGCTTTCTGGACTCCGTATCGCAAGTTTGCCAAATGGATAGAGGACCGCGTGAACAAGTCCGCGGCGGAGAAAGACGCAAAGGTAATGGGCGACATGACGGCGAAGGCGGAGAACGTCAAAGTGGAAGGCGAGGCGCCGAAACCGGCCTTTGACATCGCCAAGTTCGCCGGTATATTTGCCGCCATCGGTATGGCTTTAGGCATGATCGGAACAGCGCTTGTGGCTGTGTTTGCCGGACTTGCCAAACTCTATTGGTGGCAATTACTGCTTGTTTTTGTGGCTATATTGCTCCTTATCAGCGGTCCGAGTATGATTATGGCTTGGCTCAAGTTACGCCGTCGCAATCTTGCTCCTGTCCTGAATGCCAACGGCTGGGCTGTCAATGCCGACGCCATCATCTCCGTTCCGTTCGGCAAGACGCTTACTGAGCAAGTCAATTTCCCATTGGTAAAGGTCAAGAAAGGTCTCAATCCGTGGGCTGTCATCCTGATTGTGCTGGCATGCCTTGCCGTTTTAGGTTTAGGCGGCTGGGGCTTGTACCAATACCTTAATTGCGATGTGAACGAAGCGGAAGTAGAGGCAGTTATCGAGGCGGAGGAGAATGCCGCTCCTGCTCTTGAAGCCGAGCCGGCAGTAGAGGAGGGCGCAGAATGAAAAAGGGGCTGATTGCATTGTTGCTTGCCGGTCAATGTGCGTTGACCGCCGGTTTTGCCCAGGACCAATTGGCCGTTCCGCAGGTGCCTTTGGACACTTTAGCGGCGGATAGTGAAGGAGACGAACTGGAAGAATTGGACGATATAGATGTCCGTTCGTCCGAGTTGCCTGAATGTCTCGCCGGATTGTTCTCCCATGACACACTCATCCTCGGCTGTGATTTGGACCTTCTGCCCCAGAAAATCATCGTCCGCACAAAGGATGGCGATGTGGTGTATAAAGTGGCGCCTCAGTTCATGTTGGACACGACGCTCATCAACCATCACCCGGCAGACAGCATTTACCACAATATATGGACCGACGAGCGCGTCAATCCTTATGGCACACTTTTTGATAGTTTGAAAGATGACGTACGGATACCGATGGAAGGTTTCCGTTTGCCCGCTCCGGGTTATGTGACGAGTCCTTACGGCTGGCGTCGTAACAGGATGCACAAGGGAACGGATATCAAGGTTCAGGTCGGCGATTCGATTCGTTCGGCATGGGCAGGACAGGTACGTATCGTAGGATGGGATCCTCGCGGTTACGGTTATTTTGTGGTAATTCGTCATGAGAACGGTCTTGAGACCGTTTACGGTCACCTGAGTCGTCCGCTGGTAGATGAGTACGAGGCCGTTCCGGCAGGATATGTAATTGGTTTGGGCGGCAATACAGGTCGCTCGACGGGCAGCCATCTGCACTTGGAAATTCGGTATCTTGGCGAAGCTATGAATCCTGCCAACTTCATCAATTTCGAGACAGGCGAGTTGCGCAACAAAACGGAATACATCATCGGCATCAAAGCGATGAAACAGGCCCGTGCAGAGCAAGCCGCGATGAAATACCACAAGGTAAAACAAGGCGACACGCTGTCCGGCATAGCAAAGAAATACGGCACTTCGGTCAAGAAACTTTGCCAACTGAACAAGATAAAAGAAACCAAAATTCTCCAGATAGGACAAAAAATCCGTGTCCGGTAAACACAAAAACGATAAACGAGTATGAAAAAAAGTATTATTATCTGTCTGATGGCTTTAGGGGTCATCGCCGGTTTTACCTCCTGCAAGAAAGGAGACGGATACCGGTTCAATAAGTACACCAAGGACTTGATTGTGAACGCAGGTCAATGGGAATTTGACAAGGGCGCGAACATGTATTTCTGCCATTTTGATGTGGAAGAATTGACGGCAGAGGTATATAATTACGGAGAAATAAGCGTGAGCCGTGAGTATAACACGGGAACCAAGAACGCGTACCAGGTGGCGTTGCCCGAAACGAGTTACAAACAAATCCTTCTTGACAACACGGAAGGTTCGTCCGACCCGTATTATTACCAGCAGCATATAGATTATGCTTTCGGCGTTGGTTTTGTGGAGGTATTTGTCACTATTTCAGATTTTTACTACGATGATTATCAGCCTGAAAACATGTTATTCAGGTTGCAGCTTACTTGGTAAGGGGAACGTTCATCTTAGGTCCCTGTGCGGCAGAGAGCCGTGAACAGGTGTTGGTTACCGCGCGTCAGATAAAAGACGTTTGCGGTAATATACCGTTTGTTTTCCGCGCGGGCGTGTGGAAACCGCGAACGAGCCCTCACACGTTTCAGGGAATAGGCGAAGCGGCATTGGGTTGGCTGTCCGAGGTCAGGGCGAGTTTAGGCGTGCCTGTCGCCACGGAAGTAGCAACGCCGGAACATGTCGATTCGGCGTTGAAAGCAGGAATCGATTATTTATGGATAGGTGCGAGAACGAGTGCCAATCCGCTTGCGGTAAGTGCTCTCGCGGAGGCAATACAAGTCCGTTGCGCAGACAAATCACAGACCGAGTGCGCCCTTAAAGGTATTTTTATCAAAAACCCTGTGAATGAGGATGCGGGGCTGTGGCTCGGCAATATCGAACGTTTGGAGAAAACGGGTATCCCCGTACTTGCCGTTCATCGCGGTTGCAACCACCGTCCCTGTTGGCGGATGGCGCATAAGGTGCGCACGGAGCGTCCTGATATACAGATGCTGTTGGACCCAAGTCATATGAGCGGCAACGCTTCGAAGGTTCCTGCTTTGATGCAGAAGATACCGGAATTGGGGCTGGAGGGCGCGATGGTTGAAGTTCATTACCAACCGGAATGTGCACTATCAGACAAAAACCAGCAGTTAACTCCGATTCAGTTAGGTAACAGTCTCGACCCGATTATGTCCCGATTGTGTTTTGAGAGTCCGACTTGCCCAACCAAAGACGAGAAAGAGCTCAATTGGCTGCGAGCAGAAATAGATGAGTTGGACGAGCAGCTATGGGCGACGATTGCCGCCCGTATGGATGTGAGCAAACGCATCGGCGCATGGAAAAAGGCTAATCATGTCGCCCCTCTCCAGCCAGAACGGTACGAGAAGATAGTTGAAAGTTTGCGGTCGAGGGCAGGACAGTTGGGGCTGAGCGAGGAATTTATGCTGAACGTGTGGGAGTTGATTCACGAGGAGAGTTTGAGACAGCAGAGTTGAGAGTTGAGAATTGAGAATTGAGAATGGAGAATTGAGAATTGAAAAGATTACGAAGCATATTATTTTTCCTGTGCATGATTGGAATGGCAGCAGCTCAGGAGGCAAGCACGCGTACGAGTATCTCCGGTGTGGTAGTAGATAGCGACACGGGTGAGACCTTGCCGTTTGTGCAGATATTCTTCCTCAAATCGACGACGAATAAAGGAACGATTCCTTCGGAAGTGGGCACGACATCGGATTTGGACGGTAATTTCAGCCTCAGCAACTCTGCAGGCTATACGACCATTCAATTCCAAATGTTAGGCTACAAGACGGAAATGCTGACGCTCCGCAAAGGCCAGAGCCGCACGAACGTAAAGGTCAAGATGTCTCCCGACGTGTACGGTTTGCAGGATATAGTTGTTACTCCGAAACACCGTAAGCGCGATTACAAACGCAAGGGCAATCCGGCTGTGGAGTTGATTAGGAACGTGATTGCGCACAAGGATTCGTTCAACGTCAAGAATTCCGACCAATATACAGCTCAGAGTTATTCTCGTATGTCTTTCTCGCTGGATAACATCAATGTGAACTGGGAGAAACCGTTCTGGAAGACCTTCGATTTCGTGAAGAAATATATCGACACGACAGGCGTTTATCCGAACATAACCATTTCCATCCGCGAGCATCTAAATGCGGAGTATTACCAGCGCAAACCCCACCGCGAGAAGAATATTTTGCAGAAAAAGCGTATTTTCGGCGTGGAAGATCTGGTGTCCCAAGGCTCTTTCCAGGAGAATATCAACGCTATTTTCAAGGACGTGGATATCAATGACAACAGCATGAACCTGCTGTTCAACCGTTTCGTATCGCCGCTGAGTTCGTCGCTGGCCGTGACTTTCTACCAGTATTATATCATGGACACGATTCTTGTGGACGGATATCCGTGTATCGACTTGGCATTTGTGCCGGTTAACTCGGAGAGTTACGGCTTTACGGGTCACTTGTATATTGTAAATGACAGTACTTTCCGTCTCAAGAAATACGCCATCAATATACCTCCTGATATCAACCTCAATTTCGTCAGCAACTACTCCGTCGAGCATAGTTACAAGCAGTTGGAGAACGGTCTCTGGGCACCTGACCGTACAACCACTTATGCCAAATTCTATGTACTAAACAACACCCGCGGAATCCTTGCTCGTCAGACGAAGATCTATACGGGCTGGGATTTGGACAGTCCTATACCCAAAGAGACGTTTTCCAGTTTGAATGCGGATGAAGTGGAGACGAATGACTCAACGGCCGAGCGTTTGGGAGCAAAGGCATGGGAGAGTTTGCGTCCGGAGCCGCTTACATGGTACGAGAACTCGGTTTATGATTTGGTAAAAGAGGTGACAGAAAGTCCGAAGATGGCGTCTTTGATAGCAACCGTGAACGCGGTTACATCGGAGTTTATCGCCACGACACCTGCGCGTGATTTGGATGATAGCAAGTTCGACTTCGGTCCGATTTACCAGTTTGTAAGCTGGAACATGTTGGAAGGAGTGCGTCTGCGCGTGGGCGGAACGAGTACAGCCAAACTGCATAACCAGTGGTTTTTCCGCGGATATGTGGCGTTCGGCACGAAAGACCTGCGTCCGAAATATAACGCGACAGTGGTTTATACGTTTGACAAACACAAGAACCAACCCTACGACGGTTTGCGGCATCATTTGCAACTGATGGCTCAGTACGATGTAGAGGAACCGGGGCAGACGACCGATGTTATCCGTCGTGACCATATTTTGATGTCCATCCCGACCAGCACGCCTACTTTGGGGTTCAGCCAATACGTATTCCATACAAAGTTGGAGCACATGAAAGAATGGCGCAACAAGCTGAGTATCAAGACTTCATTTGATTTTTCGAACAACGAAGCCGCAGGTGCGTTGCGCTACAATCGTGTGAACTGGACGATGGATGCGGATTCCCTTTGGAGTCGTTCAACAACCAGTATCGGTTCGTACCGTAACTACGAAGGAATGGTGGAACTGCAATATTCTCCCGGCAGCCGTGTGTATATAGACAAGATGGGCGTTGAGAGTCCGTTTGCGATAGAAAAAGACGCTCCGACGTTCAAGTTGACCCATTATGTGGGTTATTTGGACGACCGTCACAACGGCGGCGACGGTTTTGTTTATAACCGTACGGAGTTCCTATTCGACAAACGTTTCTGGTTCTCGGCTTTCGGACACCTTGACCTGCGTGTGCAGACCGGAATGATTTGGCAGAAAGTGCCGTTCACGAAGTTGTACATCCCCAAGAGTTCGACCAGTATATTCCTCGCCAACCGTGCGTTCAACCAGATGAAACCGATGGAGTTCCTTATGGATGAATATGTCGCGTTGTATGCAACGTATTTCTTCAAGGGCTGGATTATGAACCGGATTCCAGGTATCAACAAACTCAAACTGCGCGGTGTGGTTTCTTTCTCCGGCATTTACGGCGGTTTGACCAAGAAGAACAATCCGTATCTGGAAACGGGAACGGGTTTGTATGATTTTCCGCATACAGAATGGCAAAACGGAATCGTCGAGAACGCTTTTGACCAAGACGGCTACATCCGTGACGGTTTCCGGACGAGTTCGCCTATAGGCAAGTTGCCGTATATGGAGTTGACTGCAGGTTTCGAAAATATCTTCAAGTTCATCCGCATAGATTATGTGCGCCGTTTGACCTACAACGACTATGAACTGCCGTATATGATTCACAAGTTGGAACCTGTTGATCCGGACCATCCGGCTAAAGGTCTGCAACCGGCGTTCAACGAAGATGGCACTCCGCAAATGGTTCACGGCCGACGGAGAATAGGTGCCTGGGGGCGGAACGGTGTGAAGATAAGCATACGTTTTTCTTTGTAAACGTTTATTACTATGAAGCACATTGTTACGATAGTTCTGTTTGCCTGCTTGACCATGAATGGTTTTTCGCAGATTAACGAGACAAAAATGCAGTTGAAGTTAGACGAGGCAAAAGCGCGTCTGGAGGACTTTGATACGGAGCATTTATTGGACTCAATAGATCAGGAGAAACTCCCACGGATGGTGTCCGGAGGTGTGCTCGTGGGTGTGAATATTAGTAATTTTATTATCACCCGCAACCATCAGTCAATGAGTTCCTATATGCGCGTAGGAGGCGAGTTGGGAGGATTCCTTGATTTCTGTGTAACGAAACATTTCGCCGTGCAACCCCAGGTAATTTTTACCGCTCACCAGAACCATTTTGCCGCCACCGACACCACCAACCATTTATGGTCATTCGGCGCGGAGATACCGATTTATTTTCTGGGCCGTTTCGGAAACATGGAGCGAGGATATATTCAATTCGGAGGAGGTCTGTTTACCCATTTTACCTTTGCCTCCAATGTAAACAAGTTCCGGAACATAGACGAGTCGCCATCGGTAGTAACAAGTGTTCCAACACCTGCGGAGTCCGAAACACAATATGACTACAGCCGTCTGTACAGTCTTCACAACAACCATTTCGGTGTATGTATGCTCGTGGGTTACGAGACTCGTTTCGGGCTATTTGTCAACGCGACTTACAAAGTAAGTCTGTCCGACATAGCGGGATTCTACAACGAGATGAAAGGGCAGGAAGTGGCAAACGCGTTGATTTATCCGCAATCAGTCAGCCTCAATATCGGCTACCATTGGAGATAATCCGGCTTTACCGGGCGAAGTAATTGTTCCGTATCAGTTTGTCGGAAAGAATGTACGCGTCGTCTTCATAGATGGCGCGTTTTTGTGTGCTGTCCAACAGGTTGATGCCGAATCCGCGCCATTTGTAATTCTCTGCTCCGACAAGCGCTCGGTAGGTCGGGTAGATATCAACCTGATAAGCATCCTCTGTATAGCGTGGATTTCCGGTTATACGCGGCGAATAGATGATGAGCGGAAGGCGGTCGTCGGATGGAGATAGTCCTAATCCGTGTTTGTCAGAATAAGCCTGCATCTGGCAACGTTTTTCATAATGGAGAATCCGATGGTCACCGGTAATGACAATCGTGTATTGTTGCAGATTCGAGTCTGTTTCTATCTTCCGAATGAAATACCCCAACCCGTCGTCAAGTGCATTGAATCCGCGGATGAAGTTATACATGACCCAAGGCATTGATTCAGGAAGTTCCAGAGACGAATATTCCTCGTTCACAAACGGCGCGTGCGTGGATTGTGTGATACATTGAATGTATTTCCATCCGTCATCAACAAGGCTGTCCAATTTCCGGAACAGTACGGTGTCAAGATCGCAGTAACAAATGGTTGTGTCGTAACCATATGCGGGCGACATATGTGTCTGGTTCCACACGCAAGTGTCGTGCGGCAGGAGACAGACCGCCGAGTCCGGAGCCAATTTCATTATTGCAGGATAAGTGTTTCTCCAATAATGAAGACAAGTTCCTCCGGCGTTAATGGGCAAAAGACCTGTATTGACGAGCATCTGTCCGTCCGCAGAGGGTGCTCCGACGATTTGTGTATGTATCTTGTCGGCGTAGAACACATGGTCGTTTTGCGTCAAACGGTAGAGGTTAGGCATAATCTGCGGTGTGACGACCCAGTTTTCCAAACTCTCTAAAAGAACGATGATGAGTGGCCTGTCGAGTATCACGTTTTCTTCCCCATTGTCCAGGAGGGTCATGGTCAGCGAGTCGGTCTCTGTCAACGGACGTACGGGTTGGATGCCGTTAATCATGAGGTGGTAGTCTGTAAGGATATACAAAGGCGAGTAGAGAACGGATGTATTGGCGACTGTGGTGGGGAAATGAGTTCCATAGACAGGTTCCCGATGCTCCCGTATGAAAGGAATCGGATCAAAAGTTGTCTTGTGCTCCGCAACATAGAGCCCTTCTGCGCCAAGACGCATACCGATTGAGAGTGCGAGCATAATGAGCCATGATTTCCAACTGCGTTCTCTGCGTTTCGTGTATAGGAAAACAAGACTAAAAAGAATCGTCAAACCATAGAAGAGGAGGTCTATCCCCCATTCAATATAGATGAGTACCGACCAGAAATAGCCATGCAGGTTGCCGGACATATTGAACGCCTCGGCATCGAGCAGAATATGGTTGTTGCGCATATAAATAAGGTTCGCTACAAACCATGTATCAATAATAACGGAGAGCAGGATGAGCCACCGTTTGTCGCGAAGAAGGAACGTGAAGGACGCAAAAAGAACTGCTGCAGCAAGTTTGCTGAGCATCATGGATGTGCCGCCTAAAAAAGAAGGAGTTAAAGCCAATTCCCGGAAAGCAAAATGGTCAAAGAGTAAGGTCTGACCAAAAACAAGTAGTGCAAACAGACCGAAAACTACCCAATTTTGCTTAGCGTCTTTCATAAAGTTCCTTTATACTTTTGCGATAAAATAGCATCCCAACATTACCATTACGACCCCTATCCATTGGAGGTATCCGACCGATTCGTGAAAGATGAACAAGCCGGAAAGCATACCGAAAATGAAGCCAAGGCTGGTAAGCGGGTATATTTGCGAGAAGGGGTATTTGTCCAGCAGCCACAGCCAAAAGAGGTTCGCTGCTATCAACAGGACAACGGC
>Ga0310694_10004509_pt1 | contig 13466 bp, 11 predicted proteins | sample 174DNAGHGhighgp2_FD_203884 | JGI IMG/M metagenome (GOLD analysis project Ga0310694, IMG submission 203884) | Sheep rumen microbial communities from Palmerston North, Manawatu-Wanganui, New Zealand - 1742 DNA GHGhigh gp2 (v2) (version 2) | ecosystem: Host-associated > Mammals > Digestive system... | reverse complement strand
CAAAATCCGTCATAGTCATTCTTCAATTTGTTTGATCGCGTTTTTGAGTCTGGTTCGCGCATTGTTCACATGCCACGCGGAGGTGTTTTCGGTAATGTTCAGCTGTTGGGCGATTTCGCTATGGGAAAACCCTTCAAAGACGAACATATTGAAAACGGTACGGGTGACCGCAGGCAGCTGTTGGATCAGTCCTACAATTTCTTGTGAGGACATCTTCGCAACCGCATCGTTGACGTGATAGTCTGTCAGGTGGTTGTCCGAAACTTCATCCAAATCCACCATGTCAACCCCTTTGTCATACATCCGCCGGTAATCCAAGGCGGCATTGCACACAACACGTTTCATCCAAGCTTCAAAAGAACCTGTGTCTTCATATTTGTCAAGGTTAGAAAACACTTTCAAGAACCCTTCGTTGAGCATATCGGCCGCTTCGTCCGTGCTACCAGCATAGCGCATACAGATGCCCATGACGGTGCTGTAGAAGTGTTTGAACAGTTTCCGTTGCGCGCGGGCGTTACCGGCGCGGCAAGCATGAACCCATTCCAGCAATTCCGATTGCTCCTTCATATACTATAACGTATTTTGAAAACCAAATCTTGGGTGAGGTTGACGATTTTTTTAAGAGAGAAAAATCCGTTACTTCACAAGCTTGAATCCCAACGAGAGAATGAACATGTTCGCCAGCTTGGTCTGCGTTTCGCTGGTGACGTTATTGCGGAAGCGGTCTGCGGAGATATTATAGCTGAAATCCAGCGCAAATCGCCAGAAATCAATGCCTGCACCGACTTGTCCGCCCCACTCCACAGGGCTGGTTTTCCAGTTGTTATTTCCGGTATTGTCCGAAATCTTAAAATCAAAACGAGGGCCGATAGTGAGTCTGAACTTGAAGTTCTCATTGTTAATAAAATGGTAGCCCAGCAAAGCCGGCACGGAGATGAAATGCTGCTTCAATTTGATATTATCTTGAAATTCATCCACTGCGGCCAACACCGTGGAACTTTTGAAGACATAATTGACCTCAGGTTGGAAGAAGAAGCCGTTCCCCAATCTCATGAAGAGGCCGGCTTCAAGACCGATATTCATCTTGGTCAAATCCTTGTAATTGGCTGCATTGCCAGCCACTTTCAGACCCAAGCTGAACTGGGCTTGGGAGGTAAACACCGTAGTGAGGTTCAGCAAACAAAGTACCGCCAGAACCATGAGCACTGATTTCTTTTGCATAGCTTTCATTTTTTTCATACTTTTCAACGTGGTTTGTATAAAAATATTATTGAACAATCTGTTTTATTAGCAAATTCCGCGAATTTCGTTGATGTCTGAAATGCCCTCCTTTTGGCAAAGGTGCACCAGGTCGTCCAGAATATCAGCACCGGCAAGCGGATTGTTGAAGTTGACGGTACCGATCTGCACGGCGGCGGCACCGGCCATTACGAACTCCAAGACATCCTCAGCCGTGTAGATTCCGCCGATACCGATGACGGGCACCTGCACCTTCTTGCAGACCGAATGGACCATTCGGAGCGCAATAGGCTTGATAGCCGCACCGGAAAGGCCGGCATATACGTTGTTGAAGACCGGTTTCCGCTTGTGGATGTCGATGGCCATCGCTTGGAACGTGTTGACGAGCGAGAGCGCATCCGCACCCGCCTCTTCGCAGGCCAAGGCCATATCCACGATATTCTCAGCATTGGGAGACAGCTTGACAATCAAGGGTTTGGCGCACACTTTCCGAACTTCGCCCACCACCTCTTTCGCCACATCCGCCTTGATACCGAAGGCCATGCCGCCGCTCTTAACGTTGGGACAGGAGATATTGAGTTCAAGCATGTCGATGTCCGCATTGGAGAGCATCGTGGCGCCGGTGATGTAGTCCTCCATGCTGTGTCCGCCCATGTTGGCGATCAGCACATTGCCGAAACGGCGCATCTGAGCGATGCCATGGTCGATAAACGCCTCCACGCCAGGGTTCTGCAGTCCGACACTGTTCATCATGCCGGAAGCGGTCTCCCACACGCGGATGCCCTCATTGCCGTCCTTGGGATGCAAGGTCAGCCCTTTGGAGCTGATACCTCCAAGAAGCCCCACGTCATAGAGTTCGTTATATTCCTCACCGAAGCCGAACGTGCCAGAAGCCGCAATCAGCGGGTTCTTGAAATCGACTCCGGCCACCTTGACTGCTAAATTCACATTATGATTCATTTTTGCCATTTTTCGTTAAAAACATACCTATTACCACAACAAATCCGTGCTTAAGAATACAGGACCGTCCTTACAGACCCGTTTCATGCCGTTTTTCGTACGGATGCTGCAACCTAAGCAGGCACCGATACCGCACGCCATGCGATGTTCGAGGGAGCAGTAGCAGGTCGTGCCCGTTTCGGCGCACATCGCAGCCACCTTGCGCATCATCACTTCGGGGCCGCAGGTGATCACCACATCGTAGTTCTCGGGTTTCAGCAGGTCGGTGACAAATCCGCGATAGCCTTCCTCGCCCTTTTCGGTGGAGACGAAAATATCGGAGCACCAGGGCTCAAAGTCTTCCACGGCGAAGAGGACATCCCGGAATCCGAGGTAAGCGTCCACGGAGAGACCCTTGGCTTGTAGGGTTTTGGAAGTCTCACAGAGCGGCGGAATGCCCACACCGCCACCCACGACAGCCACTTTTCCCGATATTTGGTCACAAGGATAGCCGTTTCCGGCAGGTCCTAACAGTTTCAGTTTGTCGCCGGGTTTCAGTTCCGCCATCTTCGCGGTCCCCTTCCCCACCGTGCGGTACATGAAATGGAGGGCATCCGGCTCGGCCTTGAAGATGCTGATGGGTCGCATCAGGGTCAGCTCGGTGTCCCAGCTTTTGAGCATATAGTACTGTCCGGCAGCAGCTTCCGCGCCACAACGCTCCACCTGCAACACGAAAATATCCTCCGTGATTTGCCGGTTAGCGATGACTTTACTTTCAAAGTATCTCATAATCTGATTATTACGTCGTAAATTATCTCTTGTTCTTTACGCCGCGAAAATAGGAAAAATTTGCGGATTTCAGGAGTGCAACGTGACCTCCACGGCGTATTGCGTTTCGGGGGTGATGGGATTCAGGAAGATTGTGCCGGAAGACCAAAGGCCGTCACGGGATTGCATGGAATTTTGTAGAGACGCGCCATCTATTTCTAGAGACGCGGTACACCACGTCTCTACAGGGCCATGGACGATTCGGAACGTGCCCCGCGATTCCGGATGGCAATATCGCGCGTAGATGTCGTGCGCCGCCAATCCCATCGTTTTCCGCAGGTTCACCTCCACAAACGGATGGATCCTGTATTCGCCATCCTCTTGATACACAAACATATCCACCCCCGCATCACCATCGTAATGAGGCGCGATGTGTTGTCTCAAGAAATCAGCCACCAAGGATTGAATATGCTGCAACTCATCAATATTAATATATGCTGACAATGAGCGAAGAATCTTATCATCGGGCATCAGCAGGTTGCCGCCATAGCCATAGTGTTCCGTCTTGAAGAGGGAGTAGCCGCGAAAGTCCACCTCTCCCCCATCACACGAGAATTCCATCGCAAAGTCCTGAACCACATCGTATTGCCGTTCCGCAAGCAGCGCGCCCTGGTGCTTCAGCACGCCCGCGCACTGGCGTAGCAACGTGGGTGAGCACGTGTGATGCGCGTACAAGTGCCCGCGACCATTGCCCGAATAGGGCGACTTGAAAAGCGCGTGAGGAACATGTTTTACAAAATCTTCAACTTGCTGAATTCCAGTCAAGTATGATGGAGGCACGGGCAGCAGTTCGGGATGAGGGTGTTTATCCCGAAGAAACTCCATCGCCGTGATGGTGGTCTTCCGATGGGCCAGTTTGCGGAGTTTCGCCAACTGTTCGTCCGAGGGCAACAACGAATCGGGGATGCCCATCCTCCGCAGCTGATAGACCGCTGCTACATCCCATCCCCAAGGAGTCACCTTCGTGATGCGCTCCACATCCTCCATCGGAGCGAAGTTTTTCTGGAAGTCCTTCCCGAAACGATGATAAGCATCATACACAACAGCTTCGTCATCAACCAAATACCGCATAAACGGCGCACAATCGTAGGCGAACTGCGCGGCCGAACGCAACGTGACATACTGCGGCTGGTTGTCGGCCAGCGCGTAGTCATGTTCGGGGTTGAAGACAAGCAATTGCATGAATGGTTATTGGTTATAGGTTATTGGTTATTGAAGGTTATTGTTTATTGTTTATGGTTTATGGTTTATGGTTTATGGTTTATGGTTTATGGTTTATGGTCAATGGTCAACAGTCAACAGTCAACAGTCAACGGTCAACGGTCAACAGTCAACGGTCAACAGTCAACGGGTTAGGCGTTTATAGTGTTCCACCTTGACTTTTTTGTCGATGAGGGCGTCGGTAAGCTGGTTTTGAGCCTGCATCAGGAGTGTTTGGGCCTCCAAAAGTTCGGAGACGGGGACAAGACCCGCCTCATAATCGGTTTTAGTTTCCTGAAAATTAGCCTCCGCTTCCTGTAGCGACAATTTTGACAGTTCAACTTGGCTACAAGCGTCTCCTACATCGTTCCATGCCTTCATGGTTTCCAAATACATCTTCTTAGTCAGGTCGGTGCGCTCGTTTTTCGCCTTCTCCACCAAAATGTCGTGCTCCTTCAGTTTGTGCGAGGCTTCCCACCAGCCTGTCAGCGGCACTTGTAACGTCGCGAAAGCCAGCGCATTGGCAGTAAAATGATCGAAAATAAGGTTGCCGTAGGAGGCAGTACCCCCGATGGTCAGATGCGGGAGGGTCTCTCCTAAAGCCATTTTCTTCTTTAATTCTTCGGCGCTGACCTGCAAATCAAGCAGTTGTTTTTCTTTACGACCTAGCACAGCGGACACAGGATCATCCACCCTCGCCTGCCATGCCGCAACATTATCAATGGTATCCGTCAACACCATGGGACCCGTACAGTCACTACCAATTGTCAGACGGAGAGCTTCTGTGGCTAATTGGATGCCATTTTGGACTTTTTCGCGGTTGAAATAGACTTCATTCCACTTGAGTTTCACTTTCAGGACATCGTTTTTGGAAATCAACCCCGCTTCAACGGCAGTATTCACATCCCGTTGAAGTGTATCCAGGAAAGTCAATGCCTGTTGCAGCGTCTTCTTTTTCTCCTGCAATGAGATGATCAGCCAGTAGTATTCTTCAACCTGTTGAAGCACCTGATCTTCCGTAAGTTGGGCTTTCAGTTCGGCCGCCTCAATGCCCACTTTCGCCAACTTGTTGCCGTTCACGATCTGTCCGCCCATATAGACCGGCTGGACGAGCATCGCACCCGTCATCACGCCATTCTCGCAAAGCGTTATCCGGTCGGGCAATCCCATCGCCGCACCGTACTCGAAATAGAGGTTGTGCAGAAACTGCCGCGCACTAGCATTGCCGATATCATCGATGGTGTATTCAAACAGCGGTTTTGCGGCGTAATAACCGCCCGCGAAAGCACTCACATTGGGAAAATATTTCGTAAACGCCTGCTCCTTCACCTCTTCCGCCGCCGCCACATCCAACGCCGCATTCTTCAACGTCAGGTTGTTCCGCAACGCCAACGCCTTGCAACTGTCCAACGAGAGCATGCAACTGTCTATGGGGATGCGCTGCGCGCTCACCGCCACACACCCCAACAATATCAATAATATCGCAATTATTTTATTCATCGTCCATTCATCGTTTCATCGTATCATCGTATCATCGTCGTCATTCTGTCCTAGGGCTCGTTATCGCTCACCCTAGGCTGACACGTGTCGGGCTTTCAGCCCTTTTGGAATTATATCTAGTTATCATTCATAATTCATCATTCATAATTATTCTACATTCTTCATTCTACATACTACATTATTTGAATATCTGCCAATACGCTACCGGCAGCACCGTCACCACCAGCGGCAACGAGAAGATCGTGCCGAAACAGATGACCACGCCCATGGGCATCCAGAGGGCGGTGTGCGCCACGATCATCGGCATCACACCCAGAGCAGTGGTCGCCGAGGTGAGGAAAATGGGGCGCATACGGCGTTTGCCGGCCTCAAAACCGGCATCTTTGGCACTGTAACGGTGGACTTTCCGCAGATTCTCGGCGTATTCGAACATGATGATGGCGTTTCGCACGATAATGCCGATCAGACTGACCACCCCCAGCACCGCCGTGATGCTGAAGTCGAGTCCGAAGAGCCAAAGTCCGAGGCAGGCCCCGAAAACGCAGATCAAACTGGCTGACAACGTAAGGAATACAATGTCTAACCGTCCGAAATGGTAGAGCAGGAAGACGAACAACACCAAAACAGCCGCTACAAAGCTGAGGACGATCTGCGGGATTACCATCCCATTGACACCCGTCAGTCCGCCGTAGGAGATTTCCACGCCTTCAGGCATGGACTCTTTCTGGAGGTATTTGTCGATTTTCTTCATCACTTCGGGCTGGCTGACCCCGTATTTCAAGTCCGCACCGACCGTAATGGTGCGGATGCTGTTTCGACGGTTGATGACCGCATCGTGCCACTCGGGACCAATCTCCGCCACCTGACGCAATGGAACCCAAGTACCTGGTACAGACGTCGGTACGAGGAAGTCCTCCATCGACTGGTAGTTGAGGGTGTCGCCGCCCTGATGCGTGTAGAGCATCACCGGCACCTTGTAGTCGTTCTCCCACACATTGGTCAGGTTTTGTCCGCCTAATGCGGAGGAGAGGTAGAGCGAAAGCATACTCTGCGTGACCCCGAGTCGCGTGGCCTCGTCGCTTTTCAACGAAATCTTGATGTCCTGCGAGGTCTCGTCCATATCGGAATGCACCCATGTGAGCTCCGGAAGCGTGTTCATGAAATCCTTCATCCCCTCGGCGGCCCGTTTCATCGAATCGAAATCATCGCCAGAGAAACGCACCTCCACGGGATTATTAACCGCCTGATAATCTATCTGTTTGAAACGGATGTAGGCATTCGGGAAATGGTATTCGTACTTCGGACCATATTCGCGGATGAGCTTCAACGTGTTCTTTTCGGAGGTGGTGTTGACGATGAACTGGGCGTAGTTCTTATGCGCCATCTGCGGGGCGTAGGTAGCGTGGAAACGCGGCGAGGAGCAACCGATAAAGGAGGTCACGGAGGTCACCCGCGGGTCACTTCGCAGCACCACTTCCATACTGTCGGCCACTGCTTCGGTCTGCTGCAATGTACTTCCTTCCGCGAGGTGCATCTCCACCGCGAAACAGTTGCGGTCGGCCTTCGGCAGCATCTGGATTTGCAGGCGAGTGAAGAGGAAGACTCCCAACGTCACCGCACCCACTCCCAAGCCGAGCACGACCAACGGATGCCGGAAACAGTGGGTCAGCACCGTGTCGTAACGATTCTGCAACCTTTTGAAGAATCGGTTTTGGGCCGCCTCAAAGCGGTTCGGTTCCTCCCCCTCCTTCACCCGTTTGATGAAAACCGTTGAGAGATAAGGGATTATCCACACCGCATAGAAAATGGAACAGACTAATGCAAATAAGACCGTCCAAGGGAAAAGCTGCACGAAATCACCCAACGGACCGGTGATGATGCGGGTCATCGGGAAGAACATGCCCGAGATAGCCAATGTAGCCAACGACATGGGCACGAACAGCGCTTTCGTACTGTAAAACGCTGAATACCAACGCGAATATCCTCGATACAAAAGGTCGGTGTAACCGTCGATGACAATCACGGAGTCGTCCACAATCATACCGAGCACCACAATCAAAGCGGCTAAGGTGACGGTGTTCAGCTCGATACCGCAGATAAACATCAGTCCCATCGTGATAGCCGTACAGACGGGGACGCTGGAGCCTGACACCAAGGCAGTTCTGAGCGGAAAGAGCAGCAACATCACCGCGATGACCACTAAGATGGAGAAAAGCAGGTCGCGGAGGAAGGACATCACCGACTTGTTGACCACGTAAGGCTGGTTTGTGATCTGGTGCATGTTGATATCCGGCGGGAAGGAAGCCTTGCAGCGCTCGATCTCCTTCTCCACCTCCCGACCGAAAGCCACAATGTTATTGCCGGGCGCCATCTCCATAGAAATCAGGACTGTGGAGGTGCCGTTATATTTGATGTAATTCTTGGGTTTTGCATAGCGACGTTCGATGGTGGCGATGTCGCGCAGTCGCACCTGATGACCTAAAGGATCAGTGAAAACAATCTGTTCACCAACCTCATATTCAGATTGATACGGAATCGTCACATGCACTTGCGATTCTCCGGATTCGTTCTCCACACTGCCACCCACGGTCCGCAAACCTTGCGTAGCAAGTTCCACTAACAGAGCCCGTTGGCTGATGCCGTAAGCCGCCAGTTTCTCCTGATCGACGGTCACCGCGATCTCCTCGTTCTGCTGTCCTAAAATCTTAATATTGCCCATTTCGGGGATATTGCGCAGACGGTCGCAGAGCTGTTCGGCATAGGCCTCCAGCTCGCGCGGGGTGCGCTCGGGCGACTCCACGGTTAGCAGCATGGAGGAGGTGTTGCCGAAGTCATCGACCACGACAATCTCCAAGACGCCCGCCGGCAGCGAGGTTTTCTTAAAGAGCTGCAGTCCGTGGCGGATTTTCGACCATGCGCCGTCCTTGTCCTTCACCGAGACACGCAATTCCGCATACACATACACGATGCCGTTTTCCGTCACCGAGTAGGTCTTCTCCTTGTCGATTTCGGCGTAGGTAAAGAGGAACCGCTCCAAAGGCTTGGTCACCTGCTCCTCCACCTCCTGCGCCGATGCACCGGGATAGACCGCCGCCACAATTCCCTGACGGATCGTGAACTGCGGGAACTCGTCCTTATGCAGTCTCGTCAGTGAGAACATGCCGAACAGCACCAAGCACGCCACAATGAAGAAGATGATCTTGTGGCTGCGCATCGCGGACAATATGTGGTGACGGTTACTCATAGTTAGCACTTAGCAGTTAGTAGTTAGCAGTTAGCAGTTAGCAGTTAAACGGAACGTACTTATTGGTTTCATTCATAATTCATAATTCATAATTCATAATTATTCTTCATTCTACATTCTTCATTCTACATTCTTCATTCTTCATTCTACATTTACATTTTGCATTCTGCATTAACATAAAGTTTTTGCATTCCTGCTGTAATGATCGTGTCGCCGGGGTGGAGGCCGGAGGTGACCAGGACGCCGTTGGCGACGAATTCCGAGGAGGTGATGAGGCGGTGTTGCGCTTTGCCGTTCTCGACCACCCAGACAGAAAGACCTTCAGGACGGGTTTGGACGCATTTGGCGGGAATCACAAAGCCCTGATTTTCGGGCTGTTCGAGCAATACTTTGCAGACCATGCCGGGCAAGAGGGATTTGTCGGCGTTGGGAAAGGCGACCTTCACCTGATAGCTGTGAGAGACGCGTGAGGCAGTGACTCCGCGCTCGGTGATGCGGCCGGTCAACATCCGGTTATTGAGGGCTGGCACATACACAAAGGCCTCTTTGCCGACCACCACGGAGCTGATCTCGCTTTCGGGAACGGAAAAGGTGACAGATATACGCCCCATATCGAGTACGGTCACCGCGGGTTCGCCCGGCAGAAGGGAGCCGCCGGCTTTCGCGTTGCAGGTGCTCACCACGCCGGAGATTGGCGCTTTCAACGTGCAATCTTCCAATTGTTTACGAGCAATCTGTTCCATCGAACGCGCCTTTTCGAGATCCGTTTGTATCTCCACCCACTTCACCTCAGCAAGACTGCCCTGGTCATACACTTTCTTCAATCTCTTATAGGCATCTTCCGCCTGATCAAGGGTAGCTTTCGCGGAGTTGTAGGCATTTTGCGCGTTGGCGTTGTTGATGACCACCAGCGTCTGTCCCTCGCGCACGTGGTCGCCCTCGTGCACATACACGCGCTCCACCCTACCCCCCATGGGAAAACTCACCGCCACGGAGAGGTTCTCCTCCACTTCGCCCACGTAGGTGCGCGTCATCCCGCCAGCTACAGTATCGACCACCATCACCTCCACGGGAATCGGTTTCCGCACTTCTTGGACCGTTTTCTGCTTACAGCCCGAAAACGCGAGAAGCGAGAGGATAAACGCGACTATTATCGTAATTTTCTTCATCTTTCGTTAATTTTTCTCCGCAATAATCGTCATTTCCGGCCCATAGACTCTCACCGTGCTGTTGCCGCTCTGATATCCCGTCCACGCCTCGCGGATGATCAGGATGTCCTCGTTGAGGATTCCGCCTCCAAACGCCGTGATTTGATACACTAATGAGGGGGTCTCATCCTGACCGATAGAGGGCAAGTCCATGGTGGATAAAATATTGGAACTGAAGCTATAAGGGTCAATTCTCAGCGAATCGCCATGCACTTCAGCCTTCATGGTGTAAGCGCCGCCCGCCATCTCATTCATCGTGATGATATAGATGGCTTTCTGCGACTTGTCCTTGCGGATGTTCATTTGACCATTCCGGTGCACCAGATGATGCGTTGTCTGTCCGTCCGCGTCCGTCAGGGCCACTTCGCCCGACAATTTATAACTGTAATCGCCTGTCAGTCTGCGTCCTTCCCTATCGCAGGAGGCGCACAGTAACAGCACAGACAAGGCGAAGAATAAGAGGTTCCGTTTCATATCATTATGGAATTATTATACAAACTTTCTAAGGGGCGCAAAAATACTCTTTTTTTATTAGAAAATTTGTACCTTTGCGCAATTTTTGAACGATGGATTTATACAACGACCTTTTGCATATAGAACCCACGGGATTGGCCCCTGAAGCAGGACGGTTGCTGGTCTCCACGCCCTACTTCAACGACCCGTTCTTCAACCATTCGGTGGTGCTGCTGACGGATTACGAGGCGGAGCACACGGCGGGGCTGATCATCAACCGGCCGCTGCCGCACACCGTACACGAGGTGGTCAACGACATCAAGGTGGATGACTCCATCTTTTTCGGAGGGCCAGTGCTGACAGAGGCCGTCTTCTTGCTCCACAGCTTCGACTCCTGTCCAGAGGCCACACGACTGCTGCCAGGTGTCTATGTGGGTTATAACCAAGTGCTTATCGCCCTCATCGAGCAGAACGCCATCCCCAACCTGAAACATCGGTTCCTGTTGGGTTATGCGGGCTGGTCACCGGGACAGTTGGAGGACGAGCTGGAACGTAATATGTGGGTGGTCGCGCCCGCCTCGCACGCCATCGTCTTCGACACCCCCGCGGAGGACATCTGGACGCGCGTGGTACGCCGGCTGGGTCCCGGATACGAGCACTGGCTGAAGATTCCGAAGAATATTGCGTATAACTGACGAGGAAGGGCGAGGAAAGGCGATGAAAAACGATGAAAAACGATGAAAGGCGAGGAAAGGCGATGAAAGGCGATGAAAAACGATGAAAGGCGATGAAAGGCGATGAAAAACGAGGAAAAACGAGGATGAGATGATGAGATGATAGGATGATAAGATGAATAGGATATAACGAGATGATGATAATTGATACGAATCAGGTACAACTGCTAACTACTAACTACTAACTACTAACTACTAACTGCTAACTACTAACTGCTAACTATTCTATAACCAATAACCAATAACCTATAACCAATAACCTATAACCAATAACCTATAACCAATAACCATTCAAATTGGAACGAGAGACTTTCAACAACCATACTGTGTATTCCTTGTCGGATGTGGCGATGAGCATCCACAAGGTGATTGAGCGTACTTACACAAGGCCATATTACATCAAGGCGGAGATTTTGAAACTCAACTACTATCCGTATAGCGGGCACTGCTATCCGGAATTGGTTGAGCGTGAGGGAAATACTATCAAGACAGAGATGCGGGCGGTGATCTGGTCGGCGAACTTCAAGGACATCAACCGGCGGTTCATCCAGATCACGGGCGAGCCGCTGAAGGAGAACATCCGCATCCTCTGTCTGGCCACTGTGCAGTTCAGTCCGAAACACGGGTTGGCGCTGCACATCGAGGACGTTGAGCCCACCTACACCCTCGGCGAGATGGTGCGCAATCGGCAGGAGGTCATCGACCGTCTCAAGAAGGAACAGATTTTCGAACTCAACCGCCGGCTGCCGATGCCGTTGGTGCCGAAACGCGTGGCGGTTATCTCTGTGGAGACCAGCAAGGGCTATAGCGACTTCATCCAGACGTTGCAGCACAACGAGCCGGGCTACAAATTCCAAACGGAGCTATTTCCGTCGATTCTGCAGGGCGACAAGGCCATCACGGGCATCACCGGACAATTAGAGCGGATTGCCCAGCGGCAGGACGAGTTCGACGTGGTGGTCATCGTCAGAGGCGGCGGCGGTGACGTGGGCATGAGTTGCTACGACGACTACGGGCTCACCCAGAAGGTGGCCACCTTCCCCCTGCCCGTGCTCACCGGCATCGGGCACTCCACCAACCTCACCGTCACTGACATGGTGGCCCACGCCAACTTTATCACCCCCACCGATGTAGCCTTCTCACTCATCGAGGACTTCCGCCGTTTCGAAGAGCAGATCAACGACTGCATGGCCCGAATCGCGCAACAGGCGCAAACACGGATCGCGGAGGTCAAACAGGCGCTCGTACGCACGGAAACCGCCCTCCAGTACAAGCTTCCCAAAGTAATCGATAACCACCGGAACAATCTTTCCGAGACCTATAAAACATTGGTTTTCAAATCGAAAGAGACAACCATGCATCAAGGGTTCCTCCTGAAAAGCCTGATGCAGGAAATCGGGAACGAGATGCAACTCCATCTGCACCGGAACCAACAGCAGCTGGAACGATTTCAGGAGACGTTGCCCAAAGGCGCTCTCGCAATACTACGGAAGCGCACCCTGGAGTGTGACAACCTGTCGGAAAAACTCCATCTGCTGAGTCCTGAAAACGTCCTGAAACGTGGCTACAGCATCACGCTGAAAGACGGGAAAGCAGTCTCTAAAGCGGCCGATTTGCAGGCTGGAGACCGGCTCGTCACCAAGCTCTACGACGGGGAAATTGCATCTACCGTGGACACCTCCGCATAAGTTCCTAAAACACTTTGCTTTTTTCTCCAAAAAAGGCTTGTTTTATTCACAAATTTTAATATTTTTGCGCCAACAATAAGTAAGGGTCAAATGTTAGATTAATAATCTATCAATCTGATAGTTATGCAATTTCTCATTTGCCTTCAATTGTAGCAGGTAAAGAATATTCGAACTAAATTATATTTGCAATAAAAACAATATTTATGGCATCAACAGAGCAAATTACGAAAATTGACGACATCGTCGTCCGTTTTGCGGGTGACTCTGGCGACGGTATGCAGCTCTCCGGAACCTTGTTCTCGGACGCTTCCGCGCTTACCGGCAACGACATCGCCACCTTCCCCGATTATCCGGCCGAAATCCGCGCCCCTCACAACACCATCGCCGGCGTGTCCGGCTACCAGGTGCATGTGGGCAACCACATCTACAGCTC
>Ga0310694_10004507_pt1 | contig 13469 bp, 11 predicted proteins | sample 174DNAGHGhighgp2_FD_203884 | JGI IMG/M metagenome (GOLD analysis project Ga0310694, IMG submission 203884) | Sheep rumen microbial communities from Palmerston North, Manawatu-Wanganui, New Zealand - 1742 DNA GHGhigh gp2 (v2) (version 2) | ecosystem: Host-associated > Mammals > Digestive system... | reverse complement strand
CAGGGGTTCGTATTCCGCCGTAACCCGAAGGGCGAGCATATCGATCACGCTGGGATGGTACTGTTTCTCCAGCGCCTCAAACGCCTTGGTGATGGCTTTTGAGATTTTGCTGATCTCAAACTCGGTGATTTTACCGTCTCTTTTGACAACCTGATACATATTGTTCTGTGCTCCTGTTTCCATTATTTTGAGTTTTCACGGGGCAGATTCGCCCCTGTCAACGTGCCTTGATAATATATCATGCTCCTGTTTGGAAGTCAATATGTTGTACGGTAAAAACGAAAAATAAACTATATATTGTGCATATAGCCTTTTTCGCTCTTTTGCTGTATGTAACCTTGTATGCAGAAAAAACGCGGTGTATACTGGCGTTGTCAACAGGAGGGATGCCCATGGTCAGCTTTTCCGTTACCTTCAGCAACGTGCTGCTGATGCTTCTGTATCTGCTGCCCGGCTTTTTGCTGTGCAAAAGTAAAAAAGTCAGACCGGAGCACCTGAGCACCCCCAGTGTGATCCTCCTGTACGTATGCGGACCCGGTATGTTCCTGAACGCCCTGATCGATCTGGACGTTTCACCGGAGCAAACCGTAAAGATGGGACTCTTCATCCTCTTCTCCCTCCTGGGAGAAACGCTGCTCATGCTCCTGATTCTGCTTCTGCTGGGAAAGCGGCGGAAAGAGTTCCGCCTGCGCATGCTGTCAATCGCCTCCGTCATGGGCAACGTCGGTTTCTTCGGCATGCCGGTGGTTCGGGCGCTTTTTCCGGACGCGCCGGAAGCCGCTGTTTATTCCTGTATGTTCAATATCTCCCTGAACCTGATCGCCTGGACCGTCGGCGTCTTTACCCTGACCGGAGAAAAGAAATACATCTCACTGCGGGCCGCCCTGCTGAATCCTTCCGTGATTGCCGCTGCGGTCGGCTTCGTACTGTATCAGTTCCGGGCTAACACCTGGTTGCCGGAACTTCTCCGGGGCGGATTCCGGACCCTCGGTGCCATGTCTACTCCGCTTTGCATGCTGATCCTCGGCATCCGTCTGGCCACTATGAACCCTAAAAAGCTCTTCACGACGCCGCTGATCTGGCTGATCTCAGCCGGAAAGCTGCTGGTTTTCCCCCTGTTCTGCTGGGCGCTGACCCTTCCCTTCGGACTGGATCCGGTGTTCCGGGGCAGCATCCTGATCATCGCCGCGACGCCCTGCGCCAGCATCCTGCTTAACCTGGCCGAGATCCACCACAGCGGGCAGGAAATCGCTGCCAACTGCGCCCTGCTTTCCACCCTGCTCAGCGTAATCACAATCCCGTTGCTCAGCTTCCTGGTATAAAAGAAACAGCTTGGCATCCGCCAGGCTGTTATTTTTCATTTCAGCACATTGCTTAATAGGTTCCGTAGATTGCCCGGTACTGGGTCGGCGTACAGCCCTTCTTTTCCCGGAAAACGCGGTTGAACGTCGCCACGCTTCCGAACCCGCTGTCGATTGCAACGTCCCGCATGGAACGGTTGGTCCGGATCAGCAGGTCCATTGCGACCTGCAGCCGCTTCTGGCACAGGTAATCCTTGAAGGAATATCCTGTCTGCCGTTTGAAGGACCGGGAGAAGTAGTACCGGCTGAAGCCCGCAAACTGGGCCACGTCTTCCAGTGAAAGCTCTTCCCGGTAATGATTGTTGATATAGGTCATCACCGCAGTGATCACCTCGGAATCCATGTTCCGCTGGTTATCCTCTGTCCGCGGTCGGATCCCGCTCAGGTACCGCTGTCCCAGGGTGGCATAGATCCGCAGGATGCTGCTGTAGCATACCGTATTCCACATCAGGTCCTGCTTTTCATAGGCATCCCTGGTCCGGAGCAGCAGTTCCCGAATCCGCACATGTGCATCCGATCCGTCCCGAAGATGGAATGGTTTGTGGAAATACATGGCCATGGATTTGATGTCCCGCATGGTCATGACTGCGTCAGGCTCAAACAGGAAAAGATACCTGCTGCTTCCCTCTTCCATGGACAGGGAATGCGGCGTATCCGGCGGAACGATCAGCACTTCGCCCTTCCGGACCTGGTAGACCATGTCGTCCACGGTATAGGTAACCGTGCCTTCCATGGTCAGCAGCACTTCCACAGCGGAATGATCGTGTGTTTCATACCGCCACGGCACGTCCGAAAACCAGATGCGGATAGATGAATTGTCCGGATAGGTAACGTACTCCCGCCGGCCCTGCAGGACGCGGAAGCCGTCCTCATAGCGTGCAGCCCGGGCTGTTCCTTCTCTGATTCCCATCTGTGACACCGGGCTGCACCTCCTTGTTATTGCTGATAAACCGTTATGATATTAACCCTTGACAGAGCCGAGAGCCATGCCGGTAACAAAGTACTTCTGCAGGAAGGGATAGACCACCAGAATTGGCACCGCGGAAACCACGGTGATCGCCGCGCGGACCGTGATCGGTGTGGTTTTCGATTTCTGCTGCGCGGCCAATGCTTCTGCCGTGGCGGCTGCCGCGTTGGAAGCCTGATTCTGTGTCGTAGCCAGCTTCATTTTCAGCAGATACTGCATGCTGTACAGATCCTTCTTGCTGCCGTTGTACAGGTAGGTATCGAACCAGCTGTTCCAGGCGCCGACAGCCACAAACAAGGCAACCGTCGCCATAACCGGCAGGCACAGCGGCAAGATTATCTGGAAATATGCCCTCAGGTCTCCTGCGCCGTCAATCTTGGCCGATTCGACCAACGCATCCGGCAGGCCGCCGATATAGGTCCGGATCACGATCATGTTGAAACAGGAGAACATCGACGGGATAATATAAACCCAGTACGTGTTCTTGAGTCCCAGCGTTTTTGATATCAGCAGATAGTTCGGAATCAGACCGGCGTTGATGTACATGGTGAACACCAGCACCAGCGTAATGAACTTCCGCAGAACATATTCCCTCCGGGACAGGGCGTAGGCCAGCATCCCGGTCCAGAACAGGTTCAGGGCGGTGGTCAGGATCGTCTTGGAAAAAGAAATCCAGAAGGCCTGATAAATCGCCGGATCTTTCACCAGAGCATCATAGGAGTCCAGACTCCACACCCGGGGCCAAAGGCCGATGCCGCCCTTGACGGCGTCAAGGCCGTCATTGAAGGAATAGGCCACCGTATTCAGCACCGGATACAGGGTAATGAAGCACAGAAGAATCAGGATGAGCGTGTTCACGATCGGGAATACCCGGTCCCGCTTGATCTTGTTTTTGGGTTTGATCGTTGCAGTCGTCATGGTATCACCTCCGTTAAATCAGCGTTTCTTCATCCAGGAGCTTGGCAATCCGGTTCGCGCCGAGCAGAAGGATGATACCAACAAGCGTCTTGAACATACCGGCCGCAACGCCGTACGCATAATGCGGTCTGCTTCCGCCGAAGCTGTAGATCATGACGAACACGTCAATCGTGTCCGAGTACTTCATGACCAGACCGTTCCGCATCAGGTACTGCATTTCAAACCCGGCTTCCAGCAGGTGTCCGATGTTCATGATCAGCAGCACCATAAAGGTGGATTTGATACCCGGCAGCGTCACGTGCAGGATCCGCTGGAAACGTCCCGCCCCGTCGATCGCCGCTGCTTCATACAGGCTCGGGTCGATAGACGTCATGGCCGCGATATAGATAATCGTACCCCAGCCGACTTCCTTCCAGACATTGATCACACCGACCAACCACCAGAAATACTCTCCTCTGCCCAGGAAGAACACCGGTTCCTTCACCAGGCCCGTACCCTGCAGGAAATCGTTGATGGCGCCGTTGCTGGAAAAAATGTTCTGCGCCATGCTGACGACGATAACCATGGACAGGAAGTGCGGCAGATAGGTGACCGTCTGAACCGTGCGTTTGAACGTACGGTTGCGAACCTCATTCAGCAGAATGGCCAGCAGAACCGCGGACACCGTACCGAACACCAGGTTGATCAGGCTCATAGCGAGCGTGTTCCGGATTGAAAGAAGAAAGTCGTTGTTGCTGAACAGCCATTTGAAGTTGTCCAGGCCCACCCATGGACTGTTCGCAAACCCTTTCTTGGTCGTATAATCCTGGAAGGCTGTCATCCATCCCCACAACGGAGCGTAATTGAACAGCAGCACATACAGCAGCATGGGCACGGACATGATGACCAGTTGCCACTGTCTTCCAAGCTTTGTAAAGAATCCGGGCTTCTTTACCGATCCTGCCGCATTCTTGCCGATTGAACGAGCGGTCATTGTCTCTTTCTCCTCTCAATAAAGCGAGGGGGGAGAGATGAATCCCTCCCCCTCGCGTGGATACTGGGAATTACTGATACCGTTCCGGATAGACCAGCTTCAGGATTTCTTCATGCATGAAGTTGGCATAGATCTCGGAATAAGGAGCGATTTCAGCGGTGAACGCTGCCCAGTTGGCATCGAAGTCAGCCGGATCACCGGAGATGATCTTCGGCAGCCATTCAACCTGCAGCTGCAGCCACTTCTGATAATCCACATCGATCGGTCCCTTGTCGATCTGCCAGGCTTCTCCGTAGGGAGCCAGCTCGATCGGGTCGCTGAACAGCTCTTCAATCGCGTTGATACCGAGCTTCTCATACAGGGCCTTGTCGTAGTCAGACAGGTTGGCATTGCGGATTTCGGGCTGGAGGTCAGGAGACCAGCTGTTGCCGTTGTCCATGGTACCGGCCTTCTTAGGCGCGGAGGTGAAGATGGCGTCGGCCTTGTTGGCACGGACCCACTCGCTGTCGGAGCGCTGCTGATACTGTTCGGCGGTCATGTTCATACGGCCGTTCTCATCGGTGTACCAGTCTTCGTCTTCAATACCCCACTGGAGGGCGATCTGCCACTCGTCAGAGAGCAGGGTATCAATCAGCTGCACCAGGCGTTCCGGATCTTCAGCGGTCTTGGCGATACCGAAGCCGCGGTCCTTATTGATAACGCCGGCGTTGATGTAATGCTCGGAGAGATCCCAGTTTTCAGAGGGCAGCGCGATGCCTTCCAGGTCGCTTTCGGAATACATCAGCGGGATGGGCAGGAAGGTCTCGGCGTAGCGCTTCTCGTTCGTCAGGGAAGCGGTCGCAGAACCGAAGTCCCAAGCCTGATCGAACATGCCCAGCACGTGGCCGTTGGCCAGCTCGTTGGTGTACTGTTCAAAGTTCATAACGAAGGTGTCGGGGCTGATCAGGCCCTTGTGATATTCTTCGTTCAGCTTCTTGTAGTAGGGAACCGCATAGTCTTTGTCAACAAAGGTCCAGGTCGCGAATTCCGGATCATGAACATCAACGATGACTTCACCGTCGTTCGGGCGGCCCATCAGGTGCTGTACGGGGTTGATCAGGCAGAACCGGCGCCAGTCTTCGCACAGGATGGCGAAGCCGGTGTAGGGGGTGCCGTCATCCGCGTTGGGATTCGCAGCAATATAAGCTTCGATCAGGTCAAAGTACTCGTTCAGGGTCTTCGGAACAACATAGTTGTTGAACTCGATCACTTTCTTCTGGAGGAAGAAGGACGGTCCGTTGTAGGAAACGATGTTCTCATTGTAGGTCACGCCGTAGTTCGGGATGACATACAGAGCGCCATCGTGGTCGTTCAGCAGCTGGTCGAGCTTGATGTTGGTGCCATGCAGGTGACGCCAGATGTTGGGGGTCTTCTCTTCGCTGATGTAATCCATGAAGTTGATCAGCACATCCGCCGCTTCAACCTGCTCCATGCTGTTGCCGCCGTCAAACAGATCGGGCTGTTTGTCGTCTTCGCACTTCAGCGACAGGGTCTGGTTCAGATCGCCGGCCAGGAACTCGATTTCGAATGTGATGCCGAGTTCATCAGCAATCTTCTTGTACATTTTGTTGCCTTCCAGGGGCTGATCGCCGGGATCACCCTTGAAGACGGTCACGGTAATGGGAGCGGGCGCTTCAGCCATAACAGCGGGAACGATCGCCAGAACCATCGCCAGCACTAACAGGGTAGCCAGGATTTTCTTCATGGTCTTTTCTCCTCCGTTTTTCTTTTTTGGCACATCGTGCCTTTGACAATATTCTAACAAAATGTACGTACTTTCAGAATGGCACATTCGGTCAAATTTATAAACTTTTTGCTCTTTTATTGATCACTTTTTGCTTTATAATTTCGCAATCGTTTGCGTTTGTTTGTCAGTTCTTGTTCTTCCTGGTTCCTGTATTTCCCAAGCATTACAGGTTTTCCAGAGATTTACAATGTTCATTTATTGCTCAACAAAAAATGAAATGTTTCACCGAAACATCTCACGCATATGTTGCTCACTTTTTGTTCGTATTCCTTTTGTTGGTGATTGACCTGGCTGTCAGGCACAAAATCTTGTAACAACCGCTGATAAAATGTTACCCTTGTACAGTTTTCTATGAATCACCATATGGCTGTCCGGCGTCAGTTTGTCGCCTGCTCCACCAGTTTCAACACTTCCCTCTGCATATATTCGGAATAAACCTGGCAGCTGTAGCTGATCTCATCCACAAACGCGTCCCATCTCTCGTCCAACTCGGAAGGGTCGCACATGATGATCTGCGGGAGCTGTTCATCCTGGATCTGATTGAAATCCAGGTATTCCACATCAATCGGCCCCTTATCGATCTGCCAGGCTTCCCCGTAGGGCGCCAGCTCGATCGGCGGATTGAAGAATTCAGCAGGCGTCCGCTTTCCGCAGGCGGACAGGAATGCTTTGTCATAATCGCTCATCTGGTCAAAATAAATCTCCGGCTGGCTTCCCGGATCCCAGGCGTTTCCGTCATCCATGGTTCCCTGCTTCTTCGGGCAGGAAGACCAGACCGCATCCGCTTTGTTGGCCCGCTTCCATTCCGCATCGGAAAGATGCCTGAACTGTTCCTCCGTCATCAGCATCCGGCCGTCCTTCACCGTATAGTCCGTACCTTCCTCGCCCCACTGGAACAGTTTCTGCCATTCGTCCGAAAGGAATGTTTCCATCATCTGCACCAGCCGTTCCGGATACGGGCAGGAAACAGAAATGCCGAAGCCGCGGTCCTTGTTCATCACCGTGCCGTTCAGGTAATGCTCCTCGATGGTTTTCCCGTCTACATATTCCGGGTCATAGACCAGCGGGATCGCCAGATAGGTATTCTCATACATTCCGGAGGCCACCAGTGAGTCTGTTGCCGGCGAGAAATCCCAGGTCTGGTCAAACATGCCCAGCACCGTTCCGCTCGACAGTGCCGCGATATACTGGTCATAGTTCATGGTGAATGTGTCCCGGTTGATCATCGGATACTCACCGTTGATTTCCTTGTGGAACTCTTCGTTCAGCTTGGCATAGTATGCCTTGGCGTAGGGTTGGTTGATGAATGTCTCGGTCCTGTAGTCCGGCGTGGTGATGTCAACAATCACTTCGCCGTCGTTGGGCCGGCCCATCAGATGCTGCACGGGATTGATCAGGCAGAAATGCCGCCAGCCGTCGCACAGAATCGCAAATCCCGTATATTTTATACCGTCCTTCGTTTCCGGATTTGCGGCGATGAAGCGCTCAATCAGGTCAAAATACTCGTTCAGCGTTGTTGGAATCTTATAGTTGTCCCAGGCGATGACCTGCTTCTGGATGAAGAAAGCCGGGCCGTTGCAGTCGTTCTGGATCTGATCGTTATAGGTGATCCCGTAGTTGGGGATGATATACAGTTTTCCGTCGTCGGTCAGCAGCTGTTTGATCCGGTCGTTGGTATAAATATGCTTGTACAGGTTCGGCGTCTTCTCTTCGCTGATATACGGCAGCAGGTCGATCAGGACGTCGGCGTTTTCCAGCGTCTCCGCGCTGTTTCCGCCGTCAAAGAGATCCGGATACGTGTCATCCGCCAGTTTCAGGCTCAGCGTTTCGTCCAGGTCCCCGGCCAGGAATTCAAACTCAAAGCGGATGCCCAGCTCGTTCTCGATCTTTTTGTAGATCCTGTTGTCGTCTGTAGGCTGGTCGCCCGGATCGCCGCGGAAAACCGTCACCGTGATCAGGTTTTCCGTCGTCTTCGGCGTTTCTGCCATCGCGCCGACCGCGATAACGATCAGCAGTGCCAGTACGATCGTCAAAACCCTCGAACGTTTCATGATGATCTCCTCCTGTAACAGGTCCGTATATTCAGTTGCTCATGTTCAATAATATTTCTTCATAAACCTGTCTTTATCCTGCCATACGGCGAAGACGTAAAAACATCCGGTACAGCGGTCTGTACCGGATGCAGGTTCGTATGCTTACAGCAGTTTCTTTCTCATTCCTTCCGGATCGATGGGGGACAGGTCAGCCGGCGGGACGTCAAACAGCGTCTTGCAGCCGAAGATCTGACGGCTGTTCATCCGCACAACCGCCCGAGCGCAGGCTACCAGCACAGATGCGGTAAATTCCGGATTGGAATCCAGCTTCAGTGAAAACTCCATCACATGTGTATGGTTTCCGTCAAGGCCGGTCTTTCCGCAGCGGATCACCTGACCGCCGTGAGGCAGCTCGCTGTGCTCCCGCTTCATTTCTTCTTCGGTAATGAAGGTCACGGTCGTATCATAGTCAGCAAAATAGTTGGGCATTTCCTTGATCTGTTTTTCAATCAGCGCCCTGTCCGCACCTTCTTCCGCCACAACATAGCACTCCCGGGTATGCTTCTGGCGGGTGGTCAGCTCCGGATTTTCGCCGCTGCGTACCTTTGCCAGCGCTTCTTCCACCGGCACGGTATACTGTCGGGCGTCTTTTACACCGGGAATCCGGCGGACGGCATCACTGTGGCCCTGGCTGACGCCGCGGCCCCAGAAAGTATAATCCTTTCCGTCCGGCAGAACAGTGTTCATATACAGCCTTGCCAGGGAGAACAAGCCGGGATCCCAGCCCGCGCTGATAATCGCGGTATGCGCGTGGGTCAGCGCCGCTTTGTCCACATTGGCAAAATGTTCCGGTACCCGGGCGTGGGTATCGAAGGAATCCACCACGTTAAAGGACTTCGCCAGCATCGGGGTCATCTCCGGCAGGTCGGAAGCGCTGCCGCCGCAGATGATGATCACATCGATGTCGGCGGTATAGTTTTCCACATCCTGTGCGGCGTAGACCGGCGCGCCGGTCAGCGTCTTCACCGTCTTCGGATCCCGGCGCGTAAAGATGCCGAACAGTTCCGTGTCCGGATTCTGGCGGATCGCCAGTTCCACGCCCCTTCCCAGGTTTCCGTAACCGTAAATTGCGATCTTCATGCTTTTTCCTCCAGCAAACTCTTCATATCATACATTCCCGGCGCTTTACCGGCCAGGAACTTCGCTGCCTTCAGGCTGCCTTCCGCAAACACGCCGCGGCTGAACGCTTCATGCTTCAGGGTGATCCGTTCGTTCTGGGTTCCGATCATCACCTCATGTACACCGACGATGTTGCCCATGCGGATTGCGTGGATCCCGATCTCGTCCTGCGTCCTTTTGGCCATGCCGGAGCGCCCGCAGTTGGCGACCGCTTCCGGACGGACTTCCTTCACGGCATTGAACAGCGCCAGTGCGGTTCCGCTCGGCGCGTCCAGTTTCCGGTCATGATGCTGTTCCACGATTTCGATCTCGCCGTCGGGATACAGCGCCGCGGCCCGTTTCACCAGGTCCACCAGTGTCGCGATACCCAGGGAATAGTTCGCCGCCAGGAATACGGGAATCGTCTTCGCGGCCTCTGCGATCCGTGCTTTTTCCTCATCCGTCTGGCCTGTGGTGGCAAGTACCACCGGCAGTTTTTTCGCTTCGGCGTAATCCAGCAGCGCGCCGGTCATGGAGTGATGGCTGAAGTCGATGATCACGTCCGCTTCGGCCGTACATTCACTAAAGGAAGGGACGCAGACGCCCTCCGCCGGGATCATTGGATCGACACCCGCGACGATCTCACTGCCTGTATCCCGCTCCGCGCAGGTCCGGACCTCCCGGCCCATATGTCCGCCGTATCCACAAAGAAGGATCCTCATGCTTTTACCTCCAGTCCCTGCGCGCGCATCAGGTCAAACAGTTTTTGCTTATTTGCTTCTTCCATTTCCACCAGCGGCAGCCGGAGGATATACTCTCCGAAACCCATGGCTGCACAGGCAGCTTTCACAGGGATCGGATTGGTCTCGATCATCGTCTGGTTCATCAGGGAAAGCAGTTTCAGCTGCAGCTTCGCCGCGCCTTTCACGTCTCCCGCAAAGAACAGGCGGCACATTTCCGCCATCTCCCCGGGTACAATGTTGCCCACCGTGGAAATCACGCCTTTTCCGCCCAGGCTCAGCACCGGCACGGTCTGGTCGTCATTTCCGGAATACACGTCCAGGCTGTCCCCGCACAGTTCCAGCTCCTTCGCCACCTGGCTGATACTTCCGCAGGCTTCCTTCACGGCGGAGATCCGCTCGTGCTTCGCCAGTACAGCCAGCGTCTCCGGCAGCATGTTCAGGCCGGTCCGGGAAGGAACGTTATACAGGATGCATGGAACGCTGCTTGCGTCTGCGATGGCGGAGAAGCTTGCGATCAGTCCGCGCTGAGTGGTTTTGTTATAGTAGGGCGTCACCAGCAGCACCGCGTCCGCGCCTGCCCGGCAGGCGGTAGTTGTCCGCTCGATGGCGTGAGCCGTGTTGTTGGAACCTGTGCCGGCGATAACCGGAACCCGGCCCGCGACCCGTTTTACGCAGAAGGCGACCGCCTCTTCATGCTCCCGGTCCGTAAGGGTGCTTCCCTCACCGGTCGTACCCGCAACCACAAGCGCGTCGATTCCTTCATTCAGCTGGAAGTCAATCAGCCGTCCGAAAGCGTCCCAGTCAATACCGTCCCCGGTAAAAGGGGTGATAATGGCAGTTGCCGCGCCGGTAAAGATCGTGTGATTCATGCCGGAACACCTCCAAGTGTCAGTTCAGAAAAAAGATTGAAAGCAGTGTACCGCAGGAGGATCGCTTCGTCAATCCCGTTCCTCCTGTCAGTCCGAAATAACAAGGTCTGTGATGATATCCGTTCCCTCTGTGGGAAGATCTCCCCGCAGCAGTGCCCGGAAACAGAGGCATATAGCCCTGCCGGTATGTTCTGCCAGGAAACGGTCATAGTATCCGGCGCCGTGGCCCAGCCGGACGCCGTTGGGCGCCGCCGCCATGCAGGGAACCAGGATCAGGTCGGGGTCCGGAACCTCCGTTCCGTCCGCTGCCGTCCCCGGTTCGGGAATACCAAGTGTGCCGGGTTTTACGCCGGCAAGGTCCTTCACCGGCAGCGCAGCCATCCGCCCTGCGTCCAGGCAGCGCGGCAGCAGCAGCGTTTTTCCTTCCCTCAATGCCGTTTCCATCAGTTCCCGGGTATCGGGTTCCGTCGGCAGGCTCCAGTAGGCCATGACCGTTGCGGCTTTTTTCCACTCGGGAAGGGCAAGCACCTGCCGGGTAATCTCCCGGCTGGCCTCCCGCCGGTATTCCGGCGTCAGGCCCTCGGAGATGATCTTCGCTTCCTGCCGGATGCGCTGCTTTTCCGCTCTCACTCCACCGTGCATTGCCGTTTCCTCCCTGGTGCCGATTCGTATTGTATCATACTGTTTTCGTTCGTGCTGTTTTCCGGTTGTTTTTCATCCTGTCCCTGTGGTAAGATGGAAAAAACAGTCAATCATACCGACAGACCGGATAAGGAGCTTCCCATGAGTATCATTGTGATCGGCGCCGTCTTTGTGGATATCAAGGGCTACCCTTCCCGCACCTACATTCCGGGCGGCCGGAATGCCGGCAAAGTGCGCTACGTGCACGGCGGCGTAAGCCGGAATATCGCCGAGGATCTGGGAAACATGGGCCTGGATCCGGTCTTTCTCTCCCTGGTGGATCCTTCCGGTTCCGGGGAGGATGTGCTGCTCCGCCTGAAGGATCACGGGGTGGATACCCGCTTCATCCGGAAGGTTCCGGAAGGAATGGGTACCTGGCTGGCTGTCTTTGACAACAACAACGACGTATGTGCCTCCATCTCCCACCGGCCCGATCTCAAACCCCTGCTGAGTCTGCTGCAGGAAGAGGGAAATCCCCTCTTCGCCGCCGCGGAAAGCGTAATGATCGAACTGGATCTGGATGAATCCGTGGTGGAGGAGATTTACCGGCTGAAAGCAAAGTACAACACCCGGGTCTACGCCGCCGTATCCAATATCAACATCGCCCTGGAGCGGCGGGCTTTCCTGCAGCAGACAGACTGCTTTGTCTGCAACCGGCAGGAAGCCGGCGTCCTTTTCTCCGTCGAGTTCGGCGATGAAACGCCGGACGTACTCGCCTGCCGGCTTTCAGAACTGGTAACCGACGCCGAGATTCCTTCCATGATCGTCACCCTCGGTGCGGACGGCGCGGTCTGGGCGGATATCCACGGCCGGTACGGCGTCTGTCCCGCCCAGCAGGTCCCGGTGGCGGATACCACCGGCGCCGGGGACGCCTTCTTCGCCGGTGTCGCCGCCGGACTGACCTATGGGAAAGATCTGGCGGAAGCCTGCGCCATCGGTGTGCGGCTGGCCTCCTCCGTCATCTGTTCCCTGGAAAACACCTGTCCCCGTTTCCTGCCCAGTGAATTCGGATTTAAAGTTTAACAGAAAAACGCGGTCAGCGCTTTGATAAGATATTCCAGGTCCTTCGTTCCGGCGGTTTCATAAACGGAATGCATGGCCAGCTGGGCCAGGCCGATATCCACCGTATCCATGGAAACATGGGTGTTGGAGATATTGCCCAGGGTGGATCCGCCCGGCAGGTCAGACCGGTTCACAAAATGCTGCACCGGTACGCCCGCCTGCTCGCAGACCAGCGTAAACCGGGCGGAAGAAACCGCGTCCGTGGTATATTTCTGGTTGGCGTTGTGTTTGATCACAACGCCTTCGTTCATATACGCCCGGTTTTGTCTGTCAAACTTCTCCGGATGATTGGGATGGACGGCATGCGCGTTGTCCGCGGAAACCATGAAGCTGCCCGCGACCGCCGCCCGAATCTCCCCGTCTGACGCGCCCAGGGCAAAGCCCAGCCGCGTCAGCGTGTCATACAGGAAGGAGGAATCCGCTCCCTGGCGGGTGGAGGACCCGACTTCTTCGTTGTCAAACACGGCGCAGACGTTCACTGCGTCCCGGGCTGTGCTTTCGGTCAGCGCAGTTACCGCCGCCCAGGCGCACTCCAGGTCATCGATCCGCGCACAGGAGAAGAAAGCGTCACCGGCGCCCCAGACGCTGGCCCGCTCCCGGCTGCAAAGGAACAGGTCGTGACCCAGGATATCCTCTTCCCGTACGCCGGCGGTCTCCGCGATCTCCTTCATCAGGCCGCCCTTCGCGTCTCCGTCTCCGTACAGGGGCAGCAGGTCCACCTGCGGATCGTATTTATATCCGTCGTTGACCTCCCGGTTAAAGTGGATCGGCTGATTCGGGATCAGCACCGCGTCCCGGTCCAGGCTGACCAGGCGGACGCCTACGCCGTCTCCTTCCCGCACAGCCAGCCGGCCGGCCACCGACAGCGGCCGGTCCAGCCAGGAGGACATAATCATCCCGCCGTATCTCTCAACGTTC
>Ga0310694_10004506_pt1 | contig 13470 bp, 16 predicted proteins | sample 174DNAGHGhighgp2_FD_203884 | JGI IMG/M metagenome (GOLD analysis project Ga0310694, IMG submission 203884) | Sheep rumen microbial communities from Palmerston North, Manawatu-Wanganui, New Zealand - 1742 DNA GHGhigh gp2 (v2) (version 2) | ecosystem: Host-associated > Mammals > Digestive system... | reverse complement strand
GCGTAGAGGTTGTCTGCAGCCCATTCGGCCAGGGCCTGTGCCTTCGGCATGGCCGTCAGCACGTCCGGGTCGAGGCCGTCCGTCACCGTCACGCTGGCAGTGGAAGCGGAAGCCACTATGAGGCCACGGAGCGAACCACGGAGCGACTGCAGGACGGCCTTCATGGGGCCGCTGTCGACATCCAGCACGGTGGTCATCGAAGTGGCTGCAAGGCCCAGCAGATAGACCGGCGTCCCTTCCTCAGCCTCCGCGTAGAACTGCTTCACCAGCTCCACAATGCGAGCATTGTTGGTGGTGGTGATGCCGAGGGCGTTCAGATCGTCAGGACGCACCAGGCGGTAGGGCGTACCCAGTACAAAGGTCGTGGAGACTGCTGCAGCACCCAGCACGACCAGGCCGAGGAGACCGTCCTGATTGTCGGGCACGGTGCCCAGCAGACCGTTCAAATAGTTGATTTTTACTCTCGGAAGCATTTTGGTTTGGTTTAAGGATGCCGCCCCCGGAGGGGCCGGAGGCGGCATGGTTCAACTTTCGGCCGTCTACTCGGTGACGGTGATGATGGCCAGGACTTCCTTCTTGCCGTTCGTGGCCTTCAGGACGGTCTGTCCGGCGGCTACGCCGGTAACGGTCACGGAGGCGCCCACGGCCTTGTCGATGGTGGCGACCTCGGTGTCGATCACCTCCCACTTGGTTGCGGCGGACTCGCTGCTGGGAGTGGCAGTGGCGGTCACCTCCTGGGTGCCATCCTTGGCAACGTCGATGTCGGTGTCGTCCAGGGTCAGTCCGGTCACCTCGGTGGCGGTGGCGGTCACGATGGCATACACGCCCTTCTTGTCGTACCGACGGATGGTGCCGCCGACACGCACGAGGAAGGAGTAGACGTCGCCGTAATACAGCGGATTGTCCATCTGGTCGAACATCTTGACCTCGCCCAGGGCGCGGCTCAGGGAGTCACGCTGCCATGCGAGTCCGCCTGCAAGGTCAGTTGCGGCACCGGCAGCGCCGTAGGCCTTCAGGGTGCCGTCTGCGGCGAAACGGTACACGGTGCTGCGCACCATGACCTCGAAGCCGTACAGCATGCCCATCACGCCGCGCTTGACGTCGGCGGCCTGGAAGAAGCCGATGGCCTGGGTCTGGGTCATGCCGTCCAGCAGCTGCTGGTACATGTTGGCATCCAGGAGCAGGTAGCGCTCGGTCTGGGGGACGTTGTCGGCGTTCATGCGCAGCTGCAGGGCAGCTACGTCGGCCGGGGTGATCTTCTTACGCAGACCGGTGGCGGAGGGGGTCCAGGCGGTCACGCCCTGACCGGTGGTCTGCACACGATTGGCGGCGGCGGGAAGCCAGTTGGCCAGCATGGCCTCAGCGGCCTGGAAGATGAGTTCCTTGCGGTCCTGGTCGATGACGCTGTTCCGCTTGTTGTAGGACAGCTCGACAAGGTCGGCGTAAGGGATGAGAATGGGGTTCGTGGTGAGCTCGTGCAGGGTGTAGTCTACATCCAGGTCGGTGCGCTTGTACACCGTAGCGGGAAGGCTGTCACGGTCGAGCACGACGCCGGAGGGGGCACCCGCATTGGGGATGTGCACCTTCTTTCCCTCGTTGACGTACATGTCGTCATTGACGGCTTTCGAGAGGAAGCTGTTGTCGGCGAACAGACCCTCAATGATGGTCCGTTGCCAGATTTCTTTCTGTACTGCCATGATATTGAATTGTTATTGGTTTGTCTTATTCGGTCGCGCCGAACTTCTCCTGGAACTTAGCCTTGTAGAGTTCGGGGAACTTGTCCTTGAGTTCGCCCAGGCGCTCGGCCTTGTCGATCTCGTCCCAACTCATTTTGGCCAGGTCTTTGGCATCACCGGAACCGGCAGCGCCGTTCAGATAGTCGTTGATGCTGGGCTTTGCGGCCTTCGGCATCGCGTTGATGAGGGTTTTGGTGGTCGCCTCGTCGGCAGCCATCAGCTTGCGGTAGCTGTCCTTCTGGTCGGCCTTGATGCGGCCATCGGCAACAGCCTGGTTCAGGAAAGCCTCTACGGCAGCTTCCTTGGAGGCCTTGTTCTCGGCTTCCAGCTGGGAAATCTTTGCCTGCAGGGCATCCACCTTTGCGGCCTCATTGGAGAGGCTCTTGACCTTGGCCACGATTGCGTCCTCGGTCATGTCCTTGAACTGCTCAAGGGCTTTGATTTTGTCAATGAATTCCATCTTATTGGGGTTTGGTGATTTTGTGCTGAGTCGGTTCATGAACTGGTACACCTGCTCATTGGTAGGGGCTTTCCCCAGAGAATCGGCGCCGACGACGTCATAGATATCATCGCAGATGCGCATCCGGTAAGCTTCGTCTGCGGTGAGCCAGTGGTCTTCACCGTCAAAGTATTCCAGCTTGACCTCTTCGGACGTCTTCCCGCACTTTTGGCTGATCATGTCTGCCAGAGTGCCCTCCAGGCCTTCGATGAGGTCAGCGCATTTTCGCATCTCAGAAGCATTGCCCTCACATTCGCCGGAGACGGAGTGAAGCATGATCCGGGAGAAACGGGACATGTGCAGCGGTCTTCCACACAGCGCGATGACGCCGGCGATGGATGCCGCAAGACCGTCCACGAAGATGTTCACGATAGACGGGCTGTCCTTCAGTGCGTTGAAGATGGCAATCCCCGCGAACACTTCTCCGCCCATGGAATTGATGTGTACGTCAATCATGGGATACTCGCTGGCCATCCAGGCCATTTCAGAGACGATGCGCTCCGGATCCACGCCTTCCTTACCGCCAATCTGCCCGTACAGCATTACTGACGCGCGGCCGTTTCCGGTGGGTACGATATTGAAAAAACTACCTTTGGGCATAGTGATGAAAACTTTGGCGCAAATATGTCTTCTATGGATATTATTTGCAACTTTTATAATTATCTTATATCGATTTTCAGTATAAAATATACCGAATTTTGATATAAAATTATTGTTAAAGTTGTATTATAGTGCGATAGAAGCCATTTTTGCGAAAAAGTTTTTACCGCATGGCAACGAACTTGAAAAACATCCAGAAAAAATCCATCGCGAAGGAACTGTACCTTCACGGTGACTACACTTTTGAAGAGATTGCCGCGAAAGTGGCATCCACCCGCCAGACCATATCCAGGTGGGCCAGGGAGGAGGAATGGGAGAGCATCAAAGCCTCGATGACCGTCGGCAAGGAGAAGACCTTGAAGAATATGTACGCGCACGTGCAGCGCATCAACGAGGCCATCCTTGAGCGCGAAGAGGGAGAGCGAGTGCCGACGCCGAAAGAAGCCGACACCCTCGCAAAGCTTTCTGCAGCCATCAGCAAGATGGAGAATGAAAGCGGCATCCGGGAACTGGTCAGCTCCGGCATATCCTTCCTGTCATGGCTCCGCGGCATCGACCCCCAGAAGGCCGTCGAGTTCACAGAACTTTGGGACGCATTCATCAAGGAACAAACCCGATGAGCCATGAAGGAGATTGACAAAAGGGCCCTGCAGGACTGGGAACAGTTCAAGGCAGACATAAAGAAGGCCACACCCCCGGAGAAGCTGTCCCAGGCGGAGAAGGCCAAGAAAAAGGCCTACCTGGAGAAGCATCCGGTGGAATGGATGAAGTATTTCTTCCCCAATTACGCATCCTGCGAGTTCGCGCCGTTCCAGAAGGAAGCCATCAACCGGATCAGCCGGAACGATGAATGGTTTGAGGTCTGGAGCTGGGCCCGTGAGCTGGCCAAATCCACCGTATCCATGATGCTGGAGCTCTTCCTGATGCTTTCCGGCAGAAAGCGCTTCCTCATGCTCGTCAGCGCCACGCAAGATGCCGCAGTACGCCTCCTGGCACCCTACCGTGCCAACCTGGAGGCCAACGGCCGCCTGCTGGACTTCTACGGCCCGCAGGTGAATCTCGGCAAATGGGAAGAGACGCACTTCGTCACCCGCGGAGGCCTCACCTTCCTGGCGGTCGGTTACGGCAACGCTCCCCGAGGCACGCGCAACGAGGCCGTCCGGCCGGATATCATCGATATCGACGATTATGACACCGATAAGGACTGCCGCAATCCCGTCATCCTTGACAAAAAGACTGAGTTTATCGAGCGCGCGGTCATCCCCACCCGTTCGGTAAGCTCTCCCACCCTCATCCTCGCAAAGGGCAACCTCATCGCAAAGGACACGGTTATCGGACGGCTCGGTGCAAAGTCAGACAAGCACATGGTGGTGAACATCGTTGATAAGAACGGGCAGTCCACCTGGCCAGAGAAGAATACCCAGGAGCATATCGAGCGTGTCAGATCGACCATCTCCACGGGCGCATTCCAGGCAGAGTACATGAATAACCCCATCCACGAAGGAAAGGTCTTCAAGAACCTGCCGCTCGGCAAGATGCCAGCCCTGTCGAAGTTCAAGTTCCTGGTATGCTACGGAGACCCGTCCACCTCGAACAAAGGGCAGTCCAGCAGCTCCACGAAGGCCGTCTGCCTGGTCGGCAAGATCAAGACCACCTTCTACATCCTCAAGGCATTTGTGGACAGACCGTCAAACGCCGGATTCATCGACTGGTACTACCAGTGCAAGGCGTGGGTTGGAAGCCGTGTCCCGGTGTTCTACATGGTGGAAAACAACTCCCTTCAGGACCCGTTCTATGAGCAGGTCTTCCTTCCCCTCATCCGGAAGGAGAACCGGCATCGGGGAGAAAGCCTCTTCATCACCGGCGATGCCAGGCCAAAGACCGACAAAGCGGCCCGTATAGAGGCCAACCTGGAGCCCATCGACCGAAACGGGGCATGGCTCTTCAATGAGGATGAGGCCGACAACCCTCACATGAAGGAGCTGCTGGACCAGCTGAAACTTTTTGAGATGACTCTTCCTTATCCGGCCGACGGACCGGACGCACTGGAGGGAGCCGTCGCTGAGCTGAACCGGAGGACGGCCCTGGACGGAAACAACGTCGACACCATTTCCAGGGACGACCTCATCGACGGGAGTCAGAGGATGTAACTATAAAACGCCATTTAAACACTATTTAATATGAGCCAATTCATCACGCTGGACGATTACGATGCCAGCATCCACAGGGAGATCCTTGACGCGCTGCTCCGCCATGACAGCGAAATCTCCGACTCCGCCATCATTGAGATCTGCGAGGACCGGGCCATCGATGAGATGCGCTGCTATATGGACAAGTTCTACGACTGCGACGCCATCTTCAGTGCAACCGGAGCCGAAAGGAACCAGCTGGTGCTGATGATGGCGCTGGACATCGCCATCTATCACATCTTCTGCCAGCACAACCCCTACAAAATATCCAAAGTCCGTGAGGACCGGTACAACCGCGCCGTCGAATGGCTCAAAGCCGTCGCAGCCGGCAAGATCACCATCGCCGATGCGCCCAGGCTCCCGGAGAAGGAGCAAGCGCAGAACTCGCCCTGGCAGATTGCATCCAATGAACTCCGTCCCTCACACTTTTAATCAAGCATGACCATGGAAGAAACAAAGAAACGCGGCCGCCCTGCCGCAAAGAAGACCATCACCTCGGCCGGAGCAAGTGATTTCGTTCCTGGCCAGCAGAATCCGACCATCATCCTGCAAAGTCCGGAGCTGTTCCACTTCGACATTGCCCGGTATATGGCGTCCCTGCAGAGTGCCAGCGCCATCGACTTCTACAACCGTACCCAGCTGTACGACCTCTATCACTCCATCATCACCACCGACGGCCACCTCTCCGGCATCATCAACAAGCGCCTGAGCGCGGTAGCCAGAGAGCGCTTTGAGTTCCAGCGGAACGGCAAGCCGGTGGATGAGGTGAACGAACAGATCAAGAGCCCCTGGTTCCGTTCATTCATTAAGGATGCCGTAGGTTCCAAGATGTGGGGCTTCTCCCTCTGCCAGTTCAAACGGAACGACCAGGGGTGGATAACCTATGAACTGATTGACCGGAAGCACTTCGACCCGGTCAAGCGGCAGGTGCTGAAGTATGAGACGGACGTTGAAGGGGCTCCGCTGGAGGCTTTCGACAACTGCCTGGTCATCTGCGACGACCCGCGCGGACTTGGCCTGCTGGCCACCTGCGCGCCATACGCCCTCTACAAGCGGGGAAACCTGGGAGACTGGGCGCAGTTCTGCCAGATCTTCGGCATGCCCATTCGGGAATACACCTATTCGGCAGGAGACGAGGAAGCGCGCAAGCGCCTGCTGCAGGATGCACGCAAGCAGGGCGCTGCGGCCGTCTATATCCACCCGGAGGGCTCCGGCATGACGCTGCATGAGGCACAGGGAAAGAGCGGAACGAACGACCTCTACGAGCGGTTCGCGGCGAACTGCAATGATGAGATGTCCATCACCATCCTGGGCAATACGCTCACGACGAAGAGCGACACCAACGGCACCCAGGCCCTGGGAACCGTCCAGGCCAAGGAGCAGTTGAAGATAACCGAAGATGATGTTCAGTTCATCCTGGATCTGCTGAACTACGACATGACGGAAATCTTCGCAGCCCTGGGCGTGAACACCGAAGGCGGAGAATTCGTCCGGGTGGAGCAGAAGTACCAGGACAAACAGGTCCAGATCAACGTGGTGTCCAAGCTCAAGGAGATGGGCCTTCCCATGTCTGATGACTACCTGTATAAGACCTTCGATGTGGAGAAGCCGGACGACTACGACACCCTGAAGGCCGAGCAGGAGGCAGAAGCTCAGGAGAAAGCCGAACGGGCACGCCAGCTGGCGGAGCAGCTGAATCAGCCGACGACCAATGAGGAGAAGCGGAAATTCCTTGACAGGTTCAAGCGTTTTTTCGGCTTAGCCCCGCAGGACGGGGCGTCCAAAGACGAACCTTTGCCCTTCTTTTAGACCGGCAGTACCGGTGCAACTGCCCGGTCTGCAGTACCGGCGCCGGCAGCAGCTTCCGCAATGATTCGGCCGAGCATGGCATATCCTTTAGCCCGCAGGCGCTCATGGACGGCCTGCGTGCCATCTACTACAAGGAGATTGACGTATACACGGAGATAGAGACCTATATCTTCGAGGAAACGCTGCGTCGGTTCAACCTGGCCACGGCAAAGGGCCTGGCCGAAAGCATCGACCCGGAAGTCGTCACCGACCGCTTCCTGTACGAACTGCGCACCAACAATGCCGTCTTCTCGGCCTTCCGTACCCACCGGATGCAGAATGACATCGCGGCACAGCTCATCGACCCGAAGACCGGCCAGCTCAAGAGCTTCGATAAATGGAAGAGGGATATCAAGGGGATGACGGATCACTACGTGCACAGCTGGCTGCAGACGGAGTACGACACGGCCGTCATCCGTGCCCACCAGGCGGCCGACTGGAAGCACTTCGTGGAAGAGCAGGACGTGTTTCCTAACGTGCGCTGGATGCCCACAACCTCCATCACTCCGGATCCGCTCCATCAGCACTACTGGGAAAAGAAACTCACCCTTCCGGTCAATCACCCCTTCTGGGAGGAACACCGCCCCGGTGATCGCTGGAACTGCAAGTGCACCCTTCAGCAGACCGATGAGCCGGTGAATGCTGAAGCCCTGGACGGATGGACGCCTCCGCTGCCCATGCCAGGCCTGAATAACAACCCGGCAAGCGATGGCAAGCTGTTCAGCGCCACGCATCCTTACTATACGGAGTCCTATCCCGGCGCAGACCGCGCAGTAAAAGACTTTTTGAACATCAACCCCGGATGGATTCCCGCCGAAACGATTGCTGACGCCGAAGACTTTGCCACACGATTTGTCAAGACAATAGGACTTGACCGTACATTCAAGGGAAAGGTGTCATATAAAGGCATTGACCTTGCTATGGCTAATCGAATCAATGCGGCACTTGCTCAGGCTTTTGAGCGCATAAAGATGCCTGAAATAGCTGGCATTAAAGCCATCAAAGCGAGCTCTGCAACCGGTAAAAAGGTATTTAGCTCAGCTGAGACAGTTGCGGCCTATGATCCAGTTCAGAAGGGCATCTATTTGAATTCCGAAATCCTTTCTTCTATCACCAGTTTAGAAGATTATATCAAAAAGTCCAGGGAAGCTTTTGAGCTTGTTGAAAAGAACTTGGACAAATTGTCTCCGGCCAAGCGTGCAATTGCTGAGCGTTATATCAAAGCCGGAAGGGAATTGGTAGATGACAGCCTGGAGGGTATGATACTGCACGAACTTGGACATAATGTCCAGTGGACAGTTGTGCCCACTAAATTATTTAATGAACTGGGAGACAACATGAAGGAGGTAGCAGAGAAACTATCCGGCTATGCACAGCAATCTATGAGTGAATATATTGCAGAATCTTTTGTCAGCTGGATGAGAGGTGAAGGCAAGATTGATCCACGACTTCAAAAGCTTCTGGATAGCCTGGAAAAGGATGTTCCGTCATCATAATAATATGTATTATGCCAGCACCGGACATTGAAAAGATGATCAGGGAGAACCTGGAAGACCTGAAGAAACTTTACCAGCGAACGCTGCCGGTGAAGGTTGGCGTGGCCGTCCAGGCATCCTTCCGGGAGAACTTCCGGAAGGGCCGGTTCTACAGTGAACAGCCCTGGCAGACGCCGCTGCGCACCACCCTTGGCTTCCGGGGTGTCGAAGGACAGTACGGCCCGCTGCTCTCCGGAAAAAACGCTCTGTATGAGAGCATCAAATTCAGGCCGCTTCCCGGAAAGGTGATCATCAGCAGTGAGCTGGCCTATGCGGCCACCCATAATGACGGAGAGGAGATAGGCGTGACTGAACGCATGAAGCGTTTCTTCTGGGCGAAGCACCTGGAGCACAAGGAAAGTATGGGGCCGGATGCTCCGGAGACGGAGTTCTGGAAGCGCATGGCCCTAAAAAAGCCTGGCAGCAAGATCAAGATTCCCCGCCGGCACTTCCTGGGCCCCAGCAAAGAGGTGGACACCATCGTACAGGATATCGTCAACAAAGGACTGCAACAATTTATCAACAACCAACATGGAAAAGTTACTGGAAAGTCTTATTAACCTCTTCGGGCAGGAGATGCCCGAACTCAGCACCATCGACGAAGACTACGGCCAGCTGGAGATGATCAACCAGGAGAACCGTGACACCTACCCGCTGACCTTCCCGGCTGTCCTCATCGATGCTCCGGACGTCATGTGGAGCAACATCGGCGGGCTCTCCCAGAAGGGCGATGCCACCATCCGCGTGAAGCTTATCATTGACTGCTATGATGACACCCACCACGGCTCCGGCACAACCGACCGCATCTCCGAACGTGCTGCCATGCGGAAGAAGGTGCACAGGCTTCTGCAGGGCTACCGGATAGAAGGAGTCACACAGCTCATCCGCACCAATTCCCGCTTCTACACCTGGGACCACGGAATCAAGGTCTACGAGCAAACCTACACCGGAGTGGTCACCGAACTCATCACGCTCGACACCGTTTCCACCAAGGCAAGGCCGAAGGTGACTATCGGACCGACCCTCTAATAAAAAAGCCCGCGGCCATTCGGTCGCGGGTTTCCTTTATTTCATGGTTATACATATTTTTCGTGTGAGTCTTTGATATTGTCCTTGAGGGTCTGCGCGTAGATGGTAGTTGTGGCAATGCTGTCATGGCCGAGCATGATGCGGACTTCGTCGATGGGCATCCCTCTCTGCAGGGCGTGGGTCGCCACGGTCTTCCTCAGGAGGTGCGGGTGAAGCCTGAAGCCGCATTTCTTACCTATCCGGCGAAGCATCTGGCCTATGGTTCCTTTATCAAGTCGCGCAGTATCTGGATCATACTCCTTGCCGTTGAGCTGGCGAAGGTTCTCCAATGACTTTTTCCATCCCTCTTTGGCTTCCGGATCCCAGCCAAACAGAGCCGGCGATTTATCTGTCCGGACTCTTTCGTAGTCGAGGTACGCATATTTGGCTCTCTGGGTAATATAGACCTGACGGTATTTTTTGCCCTTTCCCAAAACTGTGATTTCCATTTTATCCCAGTCTACGTCGCTCCTGTTAAGCGCACAAAGCTCAGAGATGCGGCATCCTGTGGAATACAGCATCTCTATTATGGCCTTATTTCTTTTCGTCTCTGCAGCAGAACGGACCATCTCCATCTGTTCGAGCGTAAGTGCCTCCTCCTGTCTTACGCGGACCTTTACCCGCTCCACCTTGTTCATGGGGTTTGGAACGATGTACTCGTTTTTCTCGCACCAGGTGAAGAAGCTGGAGAGGGCCCGCTGATTGATTGCAATATATGCGCTCGATTTTCCCTGGATCTTCAGGTATGCAAGCATTGCACGGATATCGTCAGACGTGATATCCTTCAGGTGTTTCTGGATGCCCTTCATACAGAAGGATAGCACCCTGCGATACGTATCAAGTGTGCGCTCAGTGCATCCTTGCACAGCCTTCGATATGAAGTATTTCTGAAGGAGATCAGTATCTCCGGCGTCGTAGACCACCAGCTGGACCTCTCGCTCTTTGATATCATACCTGCTTAGCGACATAATCATAACGGACTCGACACCACGGATGATGTCTGGAGCTATTCCTGCCTCAAATAAACGTATGCGGACGTCCTCGACGAGCTGTTCTGAGGGAGTGTTCATCGCTGGAACTTTTTGAAGTCCGACTTGTCCTCGCTGCGTCTGATTGAGGGGAAGGAGAGGCCGGCCGAGAGGGTCTCGTTGATGATGTATCCATAGGACAGCTCGTCCGGATGCCGGAGTGAGTCGTGACGCACGACTTCGCCCAGACATCCATGGACGGCCATGTTGATGGCGGCCATCTTGCAGCACATGCCGTCGATATCCTCCCCTATCAGGTATGGCTGCGCGGATCCTTTCTCGAAGGCCAGCTGATCTGCGGCCAGGAGCATCCTGGCAGAGCCACAGGCGCAGTCATTGATAACGGGGCGGTCTCCCTGGTGCTGTGGCACGCTCATCTTTGCACATAGATCGGCCACGGCAGCCGGCGTGAAGAACTGCCCGCGGAAGGACTTGAACTTCCCGGAGAGTTCCATAAATATATCTCCCCAGGCGTCGTACCAGAACTTGGTGGTCACTTGCTCCTGCTGGTAAGAAAAGTAAGTGACCATGAAGTCCGCGAAGGCCTGGTTGTCGTTTTCGTCGTGCAGCCACGGTGTGTCCATGCCGTCGATACTCAGGTATCTGAGGATATAGGTGAGCGCATCGTCGAAGACCTTGAGCGCGTCATCGTTAATTCTCCGGACCAGGTCCAGGAAGGCAGTGTATAGTTTATTCATTATTGATCAGTTTAAGCCATGTGTCGTCGTTAAAATAGAACCAGCGAAACTTGCCGCAGTGAGTGCACTTTCCCTGGCAGCAGCGGGTGATGTTCCTCCGGATCAAACCGGTGATGCGCTCAGCATTTGCGGCGCTTTCAAAATAGAACCAGCGGCCATCCGGAGTGATGGCCACTACCGGCTTCTTGTTCCATCCTCCGATATCGGAGCGACCCTTCAGATTTTTCATCCCGACACGCAGGATCTTCTTCGCCTTCCTCATGTCCATCCACTCGGCCCACTTCTTTCCTTTATTGTGGGGAATGTGCCCCTTCAGGAACCTGCCGTTCTGGAAGTTTCTGGCCGGTCTGCCTTCTGCCGTCAATTCCATATTTATTCCTCCTTTCTTGCATTTCTGCCAAGCTCGTAGAAGTGGCGAGCGATTAGTTTCTCTTTCTGCCATCCTTCAATGCCTTCATTAAAGCACCTGTCGTTTATGGTGTGAAATTCTCTGGTAATGGTTTCTTCGCTCAAATCCACCCCCGGCTGCTCCATTTTGCTGGCGTCAGCAACTCGCTCCTGCTGAATAGGAACATTCTTAATAAAGTCAACAAGAGCATCTTCCTTTGTGTCACCAAAGCCAACAACACCGACCTGAATATTATCACCTTTAAGAATACACCACTGGTTTCCATCCATATATGGTGCAGGTATTCCTGCGCGAGAGCAGATATGGTCAATAACCTCCGGCTGCTTCTGCTGGAGAGATTCTGCAATTTTTATTGCGCCCTTTAAAGCACTAATCTGCCCAGCGAAAAATTGGTCAAATGATGGTTTCATAGACTTGGTTTCTTTAATTCTCCTATCTATCTCGGCAATCAGTTTGCCTGCATCAATATACCTATTCATGACTTAATAGTATCCTTTTACTCTCTGAAGACTGATGTGTTGACTGCCAATGTTGAGCCATGCATGGTCATCGCCTGGGCCATGAACAAACTCTATCTCTACGCGCTTGAGCCTCTTGTTTTGCTCAATAATGATATCCTGACAATGGTTCAACTCATTCACTACGCTCTTGAAATCTCCCTCGTAGACAATCCTATAGAGTAGGAGTATCCTGGCTTTATTCATCAATTCGTCTTCCATCTTCGGCCGTCCGGACAGTGCGTAATACGAATAGACAAACCATTCTTCATTTGGGTTCTCAAATTGCTTTTTCATATCCATGCGGTTTAATTGACATCAGAACAGAAAAGGGAATCCGCGCAATAGTCCATGACTTCTACTTCGTCCAGGCCGAGCACATCGGCGATTTCCTCGGGATTCAGCCCTCGGGCATAGAGCTGGGCGATTTCTTCTTTGTTGTTATCTGTGAGCATTTTTTTGTGTGTTTAGATGAAAAAGGGAGGTGTGCGAAGGATAGGAAAAGAAAACGTAAAAGAATGTAGATGACGGTCCGGATTCCTTCGCGGCGGCTTTCACAAGCGGCTTTTCACCTCCCGTTGTTATTCGTGTCTGCCGGCAGTCTTTCCGGCATGATGGACAGCATGTCCTTCGTGATGGTCGGAATCTTTCCAGGGAGTTTGAGGGGGGCATTGTCGCGCAGCTCCGCTTTGCCCATTCTCTGCATCTTTTTCAGAATGCTCAGGATGGTTGCTTCGCTGATGAAGAATTCTTCTTCTGAGAGCTGCCTTATCGCGTCATCGCTGCGAAGGCGCTGCACCTCGGTCCAATAGTAATACCTGGCACAGAGCTTTCTGTTTCGCTTGGCGATAAGGCGCCCGTTACGTTTGCGTCCCATATATGCCACCTCACAGCTGAATTAAGACTCCGTCATGCCGAGAGGCAGCGCCTCCCAGTCCTTCACCACCTGCGTATCAGGGTCGATGTTGCGCACCTCGCAACGGATGTACGTGCGGCTGACGGCGGGCCGGTAGGCCGCCTCGATGATGCGCACCCCCTCGATGAAACGCGGGTCTCCGGATTCGTCGGCCAGCTTGTGCAGGCGCACCACCCGGGACGCCTTCAGGGCTCCGTTGGCCGACCGGGCCAGCAGGCTCATCACCATCTTCACCAGCTGGCGGGACCGATCATCCTCTGCCAAACTCTCGATGTAGCCCTTGACGATGGCGATGCCCTCTTCGACGGTATCGTCGTAGTTGTCGGTCTCGTACACGCCGATGGTCACGCGCTTGTCTCCGGCCTTATTGGTGAAGGTGTGAGACTTGGGCATGTCCTTGCCGTCGATGTTGAGCAGCTCGCCCTTCAGCTTCTGCAGGGCCGAGAA
>Ga0310694_10004504_pt1 | contig 13477 bp, 8 predicted proteins | sample 174DNAGHGhighgp2_FD_203884 | JGI IMG/M metagenome (GOLD analysis project Ga0310694, IMG submission 203884) | Sheep rumen microbial communities from Palmerston North, Manawatu-Wanganui, New Zealand - 1742 DNA GHGhigh gp2 (v2) (version 2) | ecosystem: Host-associated > Mammals > Digestive system >... | reverse complement strand
TTCGATGTACAGCAAGAACAGCACGGCTACCGTGACTGTTACCTTCGCGCCGCAGACGGCAGGTACGTACCAATCAACCGTCACTTTCTCTTCGACAGGCGCAGAAAACGTGACGATCACGCTCAATGGAACGGGTATCGCCAAGACACCGGAGACGATCGATTGGCAGACCGATTTCGTATGGGATGACACGAACCCGCTGAAGTTACTCAACGAGCCGTTCGATGATATCCAGCATGGCGAGACCTTCGTTAAGTCGGGCTGGCAGAACGTAGCGGCAGTCGATCAACGTCCGTGGCAAGGCGTAGATGCCTCCACGATGCAGTCGATCACCGGCGACGGTAAGTTCGTTCGGGCCTCCGCTTATCAGTACGGTCAGGATTCGACCGCTAACTGGGAGACATGGCTCGTAACGCCTGCATTGGATTATAAGAACGCGGAAAGCAAGATCTTCGCTTTCAGCGTGATGGGTATGTACATGCCGCAGGACGGCAGCACGACGCTGTTTGAGGTATATTATATCGACGCAACAGGCGCAACGGTTTATAAGCAGAACTTGACGGCCAGCTTCGATATCCCGACCACGAGCGATGATAACGAGAGTTGGAAGACTTTCTATCTCGACCTTGAGCCGTACGCCGAGACGATGGCGGATGTCTTCTACATGGCGTTCCATTATGTCGGCCCGAACGGCAACCAGGGTATCGTCTCCTATTATGTGGACGATGTCAGCTGGGGTCGCACCGACCTGCCGAATATCTACGTCACGCCGAGCCTTGTAACCGATACGGCTCTTGTGAATGTGAAGAAGGATATCGCAACGATCAGCATCAGTTCGAGCAACGTAGAAGGCGCTATCTCGCTGAGTCTGGCGGGCTCCAACTACAACCGCTTCTCGCTCTCTGCGACGTCCTTACCGGCAGCCGGAGGTGAAGTGACCGTTTCGTTCGAAGGTCAGGAAGCAGGTGTTCACGAGGCATATATCGTTGTATCCACGAAGGGCGCTCCGGATAAGTATGTAGTCTTGGCGGTTCTATGCAAGGAAGAAGGAACGGGCATAGAAACGGTTAGCGGTGAGCAGTTAGAGGTTAGAGGCCGGAAGATCCTCCGTGACGGTCATATCCTCATCCTCCGCGACGGCAAGAAATATACCATCTTAGGTGAACGCCTCTGATTTTGGGATCATTTTGGGTCATTTTGGACTAATGGCCAAATCGAACATTGAATGTGTTGTATATATCGGAATTGAGGTGCAAAATGCAAAATAAAGTGTACAAAAAGTACTTTATATAAGAAATTATATACATTTTATTTGTGTATGTAAGAAAAAAGCAGTACTTTTGCAGCGATTTTGATATTTACTTACTCACGTAATTGTGGGGAACGGATTTCTTGGATAGGGCCCCGGCCCTTCCAAGAGTCGTTTTTTAAAAGGGAATATTGATAATAATAAGTAAAGAAAAATACCGAAAATGCCATGCGGCGTGTAGTATTTAAATGAATAGAAAATATTTTTGATATTTTTGGTTTGTTGAAATAGAAACGGGAAGAGAGAGGGACAAGAGAGGAACGAGACAATAACGCATCCCACCCTACATTATATATACATAGTATATATCCCGTGATTTTGAAATGGATAATTTAAAAAGTATTAGTCATATGAAAAAATTTTTACTTTCTTTTTTGTTTTTTCTTTTCACGTGCACGAGTGTGTGGGGGGATGAAAATACAGCCACATACAAATGGACAGAAAGCACCAAAACACTAACGATAAAGGCTAGTGGTTTTAATAATGGAGAAATGGGTGATTATGGAATAAATTCCAATAAACCCGCATGGAAAGACTCATACAAAAGCACAGCTCAACATCTAATTATCGAAGACGGAATAACTACGATTGGCACGCAATCATTCAATGGCTTTGAAGCATTGAAAGATGTTGTATTACCATCATCGCTTCATACTATCAAACAAGGTGCATTTACCTTTTGCATAAGCCTAGCCGAAGTAAGATTCAAGGGTTCTCCAAACGAATGGGCAAGCATAGATTTCCAATCTTCTGATGAAAGTCGCAGATCACAACCCTTCTATGCCAATGTTAATAAAGCGGGAGGCACTCCAGGTACTGAAAAACGCAAGTTTGCGTTCTATTATACGACAGGAAGTGCACCTAATTCAGTTAACCTCGAATTCACGTCTGCTATTAATGAAATAAATCCGTACGCATTTTACGGAGCCACAAATATTGTAGATGTATATATTCCCGGAACAGTATCCACGATCGGAGACCAAGCCCTAGACTGCGGTATTACGCGTCTATACATAAACAAAAAAGTAGCTCCTTCTACCGGAACGAGTGCCATAACCTGGACAACAAGTTCGGATACCTACCTTTATTTGCGTTCTGATGCCACAAACTCTTATAATACAACTCCATGGTACCACTCAGGAAGTGCTTATTCTGATGGCGCCAGATATTTGGGCTATAACTCTGATCATGCTAGCATTCACGTCGATTGTTCATGGAAGAGCGGCAGAAGTTTATACAACGTTAGCGGAACTGAAGGAAGTATCACATGGACTTTATCCGAAAATGGCACGCTTTCTTTAAATGGTACGGGTGCTATGCCCAGAACATATACGGCCACATATAATGACGAAAATGTATTGCCATGGTACCGTTTCCGTTATTTGATTAACAAAATTGTTATACAAGGCGGCATTACGGGGCTTACTAGTGCACTTAGTTGGGCTTATGGTTTATGCGAAATAGATATCAACCAAAATACCATCCCAACATCAACCACATCCGAAGGAAATATTAATAACAATTTCAACACCAGAGATAATATTGTTGTAAAGGTTAAAGTTGCTTCTTTAGCGGATGCAAGCGCAAGTAATTTAGGTTCTGCGCCTTGGAATAATGCAAAACTGGACATCCAACTTTCCGACAATGTGGTAATTAGCGACAATGCTGATTATTCGACCATACTGGCAAATTGCAGCACATATGTAGAGGCACCTATCACCCTGCAATTGGGTCGTACGCTTACTGACGCGCAATATAACACTTTCTGCTCGCCGATTGATTTAACGGCAGAACAACTGAATTATGCAGATATTCGTGCGCTGGAGAGTTCGAGCTTGGACGGCGAAGATTTGACGCTGACCTTCTCGGCAAGTTCGCTTGATGCCATCGAGGCAGGCAAACCTTATTTGGTTAAGCCGTCAAGCGAAGTAGCGAACCCGACGTTCGAAAACATTGCGCCGAGTAGTCTGGTCAGCACAGCGACCAACACCGAAACCGATTTCGTTGACTTCATCGGTGTCCTTGCTCCGACTCCATTAACCGGAGGTAACAAGAACACGCTCTTCCTGGGCGCGGGTAATGAACTCTTTTGGCCGGAAGCAGATGGGAACATTAAGGGTATGAGAGCTTATTTCTCCCTCAAAGGTGCAGCCCCAGGCGCTAAACGGGCACGTATCGTTATGAATAAGGAGGCGATGACGGATATTGAAACGGTTAGAGGTGAGCGGTTAGAGGTGAGCGGACGAAAAATCCTCCGCAACGGACAAATCCTCATCATTCGTGACGGCAAAGAATACAACGTAATGGGAATAATGATGAAATGATGAAAATGATGATTATGAAAAAGAATTACATAGTTCCTACGATGGCAATGAGTGCGTTCGCACCCGTGTCGATTTTAATGAGCAGCGGCGAAAGCGGAAGAAGCGTTAGCACTAACGTCGGCCTCACTTACGGCGACAATTCCGGCGACGTCCTGAAAGCTTACTAACTTATTAATTGGGAGATTACATATATGAAGAAGATTTTTATTTTGTTGGCGCTGTGTGCGATGACGATCGTTGCAAATGCAGGCAACTACAACTATAAGTGCGGTATCACGTCTGTAGAGTATGATGATAGCCAAAACCAAGAGACAAAGCATATCTTTGTGCTCACTATCCAACAAACGGCTAAAAACACCTCCGGTTACTCAAATACCACCACCTACGATGCAACCTTGAAGTTGACCGTTACTTCCGATGATGGTACGCTGGAAGGTACGTACTCATCGGAAGGGTTTGTAGGAACCGGTACCACCTATGACAAGAACTACATCGTTACGACCAAAAGCCCCACCAATCTCAATGTAGTGGGATATAACGAGCGTTACTTGAACACCAGCAAGAATTCTACATTCACTATCAACAAAGAAGAAGGCGAAAACACCTATTCTATCAGTTCGGGTGTACTGTATTTTGTAGATAGCCAATTGAACCCCAAAAATTACTACACTTACAATTACAATTACGACGCAACGGACATGAATAATCCTGACGTAGCACAGGTGCCTTTTGTCTTCGGTTATGACGGTGAGTACCAAGAGGCTGTCTATCACTACGACATGACCGTCAACGGCATCAGCGTCATTCGCGACGACAGCGATTATGAAGCTACCCGCTATTTCCTGACGCTCAGTTGCGCAGGCAAGAACCGTGATACGAACGAAGAGCGCAACTATGAGGTACAACTCGCTATCTACCCCTCTTCCGAGTCGATTGTCGGCACGTTTGCTACGCAAGGAGGTAGTTTGCTCTATGCGTCCTATAGTTACGTCAAGGACTTAAAAACCGGCAAGACCCGTTACTTGGCCAACGACTCTATCAGTTCGATCCAGATCAAATCCAAAGGCGAGAACCAGTACAGCTTCTACGGCGGTACGCTCACTTGCACCGATATCGATGCCAACTACAGCGCCGTTTATGGCAAGAAACGTATCGAAGCCGTGCATTATTATCATTTCAGCGATAACGACGGTGCGGGTATTCCGTTCGGTTACGACGAGAGCCAGACGGCCTTTAACCTCACGCCGAGCAAAGTGACGGTAGAAGAAGAGAGCGACGGGTATATACTGACCGTTACCGCAAGCGACGGTAGCGCTTCGTACACTGTGACTTTAGATATCCTGAGCGAACAACTCGAGGGTTCCTATACCATCTCCGGCGGTACGCTGAGCGAATGGTCCAAAGTAGAACGCGGATCGAGTACTTTCTATGTAGCGAGCGGTTCGACCATCACTATCACTTCGAAAGGCAATTATACCTATACCATCTCCGGTAACTTGATTTGCGAGGACAACATGAGTTTCACCCTCAGCGCCTTCGATTTCCAATACGGTAACTCCGGAGGTAGCGGTAGCGGCGAAGGAGGCGAAGGAGGAAGTACGACCACCAACACCTACAACGTGACTGCAGACACGGTAAAAATACAAGACCTCTCTACGGATAAATACAATTATTTCGTAACGGTTGACGCACACACCTCGACCGGTGAGTACGAGATCGCATTCGATGTATGGCCCTTGGCCAACTCGACGGTCGGTTCGTTCAACGCATCGGACAAGACGATCGGTTACGTCAGCTCGTTTGTACACAAGACCAAAGCGAACGGCAGCGCCGTGAACATGTGGTACACCCCGCAGGAAGATTCGCCGATCAGCCTCACTATCGTCTCCAACGGAGACGGTACCTGCACGTTGAGCGGTTCGATTACAGCGGTGCGTAACAACGTAGCCTATACCTATGTCATCGCTCCATATACATGGAACTACTCCGCTGAGGAGGTAGATCCGGAACCACAAGATCCTTATCGCTTCGAACCGGCCGTTGCAACGACCATCAATTTTGTCGGCGACGTAGTGTCCTTCCGCGACCGCGACACCTATATCGAAGTGACGCTCAACGAGATGGCGAACGAGACCTATGATTGGATCGAGTTGCGCCTGATGTCCGACACGATGGACATGCCGGCCGGTAACTATATCATCAACGACAGTTATGCAGCCGGTACGCTGACTGCCTCCAAGGGTTATATCGGCGGTAATGACGACCCGTCCTACGTAGCGATTCGCGCCGACAAGGAGAACTGGGGACAATACACCCCGTATTACCTCGCAAGCGGTACGATCAACGTCAGCTTTAACGCGAAGGGCGATACGATCTTCGTCACCGGTACTGCTTACTCGCATAACGGGACAACCGTGAATATCAATGTCAAGAGTTATAACATGCTCTATGTAGACGAGACGCCCAAAAAACCCGAGTTCGTGACACTCCAGATCGATACCGCCTATGTGACCTATCGCAGCGACCTTTCCGACAGCATCAATAATCAGTTCGTCTATGCCTTCGATTTCAACTATGGAGAAGACTATCCGGAGGTAATTGCAACGGTGGTTATGAGCAAACCGATGGAGTATGTTGCCGGTACGTACAGTCTCGCAGACGGCTCACTCAGCGAACTATTCATGGCGCAAGATCAGGCTGATTATGAGATGTATATCTACGGCGTTAATCCGTATGATTTCACCGGCGCTACGCTTACGATTACACCTGCCGAAAACGGTCAATGGACCTTCACTATGCACATGGACGATGCTATCGGCAGTACCTATGACTTCTCGTTTACGCAGAACCCGGAAATCGCGCTGTACCCGCAGCCCACAGTAGATCCGGCAGAGCAACCGTACACCGATGAGATGAAAGAGAAAGCATCGATCACTATCGTACTGGATACCCTCTTTTGGAATGCCAAGTCCGTGGATAAAGAGGGTGTGATTGATATCTACCTCACGCAGTTAGAAGCCGATATCAACGGTCTGCGCGCGTACATCCAACTCGGTATGTTCGCAGATGTGGCTTACCCTGCTGCAGGTACTTATCCGGTGAACGGAACCGGCGAGAACGGTACGTTCAACGCTTCGTACGGTCGATTCGAAAGCACCCTCTTCCCGTGCTATGTAACCCTGATGGACGGAGACGGTTACGCGCATGCTGTTTGGTACCTCATGAGCGGCGATATCACACTTTCTTACGAGAACGGACAACCTGTCCTCAGCGGTGTTTGTACCTCGTATTACGGTTCGACCATCACCTTCACATACAAGCCGAAAGCGACAGGCTTTGAAGAAGTGGAAAGTGAGAACGCTGTGAGAAGTAAGAAGATCCTCCACGAAGGACTGATTTACATCCTGCGTGGCAACAAAAAATATTCAATAATGGGACAAGAAGTGCGATAAACGCACCAAAAAATCATTATTTTTCGGAAAAGTGGCATACACTCTTGTGTATGTCATTTTTTTTTTGTACCTTTGTCGCCGATTTTAAGTTGGCATATTGTGGCCATAAACAAAGATATGCAAAATATACGAAACATAGCAATTATTGCGCACGTGGACCACGGGAAGACAACGCTGGTCGATAAGATGCTGTACACGGCGCATGTAGTAAATCAGAAGTCGGAATTCAGCGACCAACCCAAAGAGTTGATCCTGGATAACAACGACCTGGAGCGCGAACGTGGTATCACGATCCTCGCCAAGAATGTAGCGATCGATTACAAGGGAACGAAGATCAATATTATTGATACTCCGGGGCACGCCGATTTCGGCGGTGAGGTAGAGCGCGTGTTGAACATGGCGGACGGCGTACTGCTGCTGGTAGATGCTTTCGAAGGTGCCATGCCGCAGACACGCTTTGTGCTGCAGAAAGCACTCGAACTGGGTCTCAAACCGATCGTGGTGATCAACAAAGTGGATAAACTCAACTGTCGTCCGGACGAGGTGCAGGAAGAGGTATTCGACCTCATGTGTAACCTCAACGCGACCGATGACCAGTTGGATTTCCAGACGCTGTACGGATCGGCTAAGCAGGGTTGGATGAGTACCGATTGGCGCAAACCGACCACGGACCTCACCGACCTCATGGACGCCATCATCGAGTATATCCCGGCGCCGGAAGAGAACCCCGGTACGCCGCAGATGCTCGTCACCTCGCTGGATTATAACTCCTATGTAGGCCGTATCGCGATCGGTCGTGTACACCGCGGAGAGTTCAAAGACGGTCAGGCCGTCACGCTTGCCAAGAAAGACGGCACGATGGTGAAGACCAAGATCAAAGAGCTGCATACCTTCTCCGGCATGGGGCATGTGAAGACCGATATCGTCAAGAACGGCGATATATGCGCGATGATCGGTATCGACGGTTTTGAGATAGGCGACACGATCTGCGATGCCGAGAACCCCGAACCACTCAAACCGATCGCTATCGACGAACCGACGATGAGTATGACCTTCTGCATCAACGACAGTCCTTTCTTCGGACAGGACGGTAAGTTTGTGACCAGTCGTCATATCCAGGACCGTCTGAATAAAGAGTTGGAGAAGAACCTCGCCCTGCGCGTTGAGAAAGGTGCGGAAGAGAGTTCATGGCGCGTCTATGGGCGCGGCGTACTGCACTTGAGCGTACTGATCGAGACCATGCGTCGCGAGGGATACGAACTGCAAGTGGGTCAACCGCAGGTCATCATCAAAGAGATCAACGGCGTTAAATGCGAACCCGTCGAATCGCTGACCGTCAACACTCCCGAAGAGTGCAGCGGTAAGATCATCGAGTTCGTCTCTACCCACAAAGGTGAGATGACGAAGATGGAGATGGTTAACGATCGTGTGCATCTGGAGTTCACCATCCCGAGTCGCGGTATCATGGGTATGCGTACCTATGTGATGAACGTATCCGCCGGTGAAGCCATCATGGCGCACCGTTTCCTGGAGTACCAACCATGGAAAGGCGAGATCGTGAAACGCAATAACGGTTCGCTCATAGCCATGGAAGCCGGAACGGCTTATGCTTACGCTTTGGACAAACTGCAGGACCGCGGAAAGTTCTTTATCGACCCGCAGGAAGAAGTCTATGCCGGTCAGGTGGTAGGCGAGAATGCGAAGGAAGGCGATATCGTAATCAACGTCACGAAGAGTAAGAAGTTGACGAACATGCGTTCGAAGAGCGCAGACGACAAAGCCGTTCTTCCGCCACCCGTACGGATGAGCCTCGAGGAAGCATTAGAGTATATCAAAGAGGATGAGTATGTAGAGGTAACGCCACACGCGATGCGTATCCGCAAGATCATTCTTGATGAACTGGAGAGAAAGCGCGCTGGTCGCGCTTAAAAAATTCGAGATCTCGACATCACGAGGTCTCGATATCTCGAAAAACAATAAACAACAACAATAAAAATGAAAATTGAACAAAGTGAATTGAAAGACCTGATGGCAGTCGTAACGCTGACGATTGAGCCGGCAGACTATCAGGAGGAAGTTGCTAAGCAACTGAAAGAAGTGCGTCACAAAGCACAAATGCCGGGTTTCCGTCCGGGAATGGTACCGGCTGGTTTGGTTAAGAAAATGTACGGTAAAGGTATCCTGGCGGACGTGCTGAACAAACTCGTGGGTGAGAACCTGAACAAGCACATCGAGGAGAATAAGTTGCAGATCCTCGGTGAACCGCTGCCGAACGCAGAGCAGGGTCATGTGGATCTGGATCACGATGAGACCTTCACCTTCGCTTTCGACATCGCTGTAGCTCCGGAGTTCGATGCCAGCCTGAATGGTAAGAACAAAGTGCCTGAGTACACGATCGAGGCTACCGAAGAGATGGTGAATAAGCAAGTAGAAGCGTACACGAACCGTTTCGGTGAGTATATCCCTGCTGACGAAGAGAAAGGTACGAAAGCAGAGGTTAAACCCTGCAAGGTAGATGCTGACCTGTTCGCAAAGGTATATGGTCCGGACGCTCCCAAGGACGAGAAAGGTTTCCGCGCTAAAGTGAAGGAAGATATCGAGCGCAGTCTGGCTGAAGAGAGTAAGTACCGCTTCGGCATCGACGTGAAAGCGGCTGTACTCAAGAAGATGGAGAAAGTAGCCTTCCCGGAGGACTTCCTCAAACGCTGGGTACTCGCTACCAACGAGAAGATGACGCAAGAGGAACTTGATAAAGATTTCCCGAAGATGATCGAGGAACTCAAATGGCACCTGGCGAAAGATCAACTCATGAAAGAGCATAAGATCGATGTGCAGAAAGAGGAAGTAGAAGACTTCGCAAAGCGTATCGCCAAGATGCAATTCATGCAGTACGGTCTGATGAATGTAGAGGACGCGATGCTCGCTAACTACGCACAGGACATGCTGAAGAACGAAGACCAGTTGCGCAATATCGTGGAGCGCGTGGTAGAAGACAAACTCTTCGCAGCCCTCAAGGGTATCGTCAAAGTTGAGCCGAAGAAAGTAAGCCAGGAGGAGTTTGACAAGTTATTTAAATGACCCATATTCACTTCATAGCGATTGGTGGGGCGGCGATGCATAACTTGGCACTCGCCGTAGCCTCCAAAGCGGGGTACCGCGTGACAGGTTCGGACGACGAGATCTTCGATCCCGCCTTGACCCATCTGCGTGAGGCAGGTTTGTTGCCCGACGAGATGGGATGGCACCCCGAGCGTATCACGCCGGACATCGATGCGATCATCTTAGGGATGCACGCACGGGAAGATAACCCCGAGTTGGTACGGGCACGGGAGTTGGGTATTAAGATCTACTCTTTCCCCGAGTACCTCTACGAGCAGACGAAGGATAAGATCCGCATCGTGGTAGGCGGTTCGCACGGTAAGACCACAACCACCTCGATGATCCTCTATGTGCTAAACCGCCTCGGCATCGAAGCCGATTATATGGTAGGTGCGCAGATAGAGGGTTTCGAACGCATGGTGCGTCTGAGCGATACCGCCAAATACGCGGTTTTTGAAGGCGATGAGTACCTGACCAGCCCGCTGGACTTGCGGTCCAAGTTCCTTTGGTACCACCCCCACATAGCTATACTGACCGGTATCGCATGGGATCATATCAATGTGTTCCCCACCTTCCCGGAATATGTGGAGACATTTAGGAAGTTCGTTCACTCTATCGAGCCGAAGGGCTCATTCATCTATTTCGAGGGGGATGAGAACCTGAGAATGCTGGCGGAGGAGGCTTCGACATCTCGAGACCTCGACATCACGGCCATCCCTTATCGGGAATATGAAGGTTCCGTTCCGATGCAGGTCTTTGGACGGCATAACATGCAGAACCTACAGGCGGCGATGATGGCATGTCATTGTATCGGGGTAGCACCCGATGATTTCTACCGCGAGATCAGTACCTTTACCGGTGCGTCCAACCGTTTGGAGAAGATAGCCGAGACGGAGAGCTCTGTGGCCTACAAAGACTTCGCGCATTCACCCTCTAAACTCAAAGCCACTATTAATGCCGTACGCGAGCGCTATCCGGAGAAGAAGTTGATCGCTTGTATGGAACTCCATACCTTCTCGAGCCTCATGGCGGATTTCTTGCCGCAGTACAAGGGATGCATGGCCGAGGCGGATATCGCGTATGTGTATTTCAACCCGAAAGTGATTGAGCATAAGCGCTTGACGCCTATCACGGCAGACGAAGTTCGCGTAGCGTTTGGTACGAACAATGTGGAGGTATTCACGGAAAGCGAAGCGTTGCAAGCGCAACTGAAGAGCCTCAGCTACGAGAACACGGCGCTGCTGATGATGAGTTCGGGAACGTTCGACGGCGTGAATATTAAGGAATTTGCAAACGAATTACTACATGAATAAGCAACAGAAACGCGACTATTTGTATATGCGCATGGCGCGGACTTGGGCGGAGAACAGTTATTGTGTTCGTCGCAAAGTGGGTGCGCTGTTGGTCAAGAACCAGATGATCATCTCCGACGGATACAACGGTACGCCTTCGGGTTTTGAGAACATCTGCGAGGACGAGAACAACGTGAGCAAACCCTACGTACTGCACGCTGAAGCGAATGCGTTGACCAAAGTAGCCCGTTCGAATAACAGTTCGGATGGTGCAACGCTGTACGTAACGGCGAGTCCCTGCTTGGAGTGCTCCAAATTGATCATCCAATCGGGTATCAAACGCGTGGTGTACGGCGAAGAGTACCGGATCATGGATGGCGTGGAGTTGCTCAAACGAGCCGGCATTGAGGTGGAGTTTTTAAACAACAAAGAGCAATGAAGAAATATATCTTACCTACATTGACCGTAATTGCTGTTGCCTTAGGCATCATCATCGGGATGTCGCTTAGTCAGCAGGCGAACGCACAACGCATCATTTTCCAGAACGGCGAATGGCGGTTCGAGCAATCGAAAGTGGACCGACTGCTGGATTTGATGCAGAGTTCCTATGTCGATGCAATCAATGTGGACAGTATCACGGACGAGGTGATGACGGAATTGGTGCAGAAACTGGATCCGCACTCCGCCTATATCCCCAAAGAAGATCTGGAGATGGTGAACAGCGAGTTAGCGGGTTCGTTCTCCGGTATCGGCGTACAATTCACGATCCAGCAAGACACGGTACGTATCGTAGCCGTCATTGCAGGCGGTCCGAGTGAAGGCATGGGTGTACTGGCGGGCGATAAGATCATCAGCGTAGATGACTCGGCTTTCGTAGGTAAGAAAATGAATAACGAGAAGGTGATGAAGACCTTGCGCGGTCCCAAAGGCTCGAAAGTGAAACTCGGTGTACTGCGTGCAGGAGAACCCGAGACCCTCTTCTTCACCATCACTCGTGGCGATATCCCTGTTAACTCCGTCGATGCGAAGTTTATCATCGAGAAGAACGGCAAGAAAATCGGTTTTGTACGCGTCAATAAGTTCGGCGAGACGACCTATAAGGAGTTCATCACCGCCTTGGCGGAGTTGAAAACCAAAGGAGCGGACCGCTATATCGTGGACCTCAGAGAGAACAGCGGCGGATACATGGACCAATCGATCCGTATGGCGAATGAGTTCCTGCGTCGGGGTGAGTTGATCGTTTATTCGGAAGGTCGTGCCTACCCGCGCTATGAGGCTAAGGCAGACGGAAACGGACGATTCAGAGATGTGCCCTTGGTGGTGCTCATCGATGATTTCTCAGCTTCGGCTTCAGAGATCTTCGCAGGCGCTATGCAAGATAACGACCGTGCTACGATCATCGGTCGCCGTTCGTTCGGTAAGGGTCTGGTACAACAGCAGATGCCATTCGATGACGGTAGTGCTGTGCGTCTGACCGTGGCCCGCTATTACACGCCCTCGGGACGCTGTATCCAAAAACCCTATACGCTGGGTGATCAGAAAGACTATGAGAAAGAACTCATAGAGCGTTTTGAGCACGGAGAGCAGTTCTCAGCGGACAGTATTCACCTGACGGACACGACGGTCTATCGTACCAAAGAAGGCCGTATCGTACACGGCGGAGGCGGTATTATGCCGGATATATTCGTGGGTCGTGACACAACACTCAATACACCGTATTACAACAAGGTGGTTAATCTGGCCATCACTTATCAGTTTGCTTACCAATACACGGATAAGCACCGCAAGGAGTTGAGTCAGTTCAAAGATTGGCAGAGTCTGGAGAAACACCTGAAGAAACAAAACCTCATCAAGGAGTTCGTGGCGTTTGCCGCCTCGAAAGACATAGCTCCGAATGAGGAACAGATCGAGAAATCCAAACCATTACTCAATAGGTTGCTTAATGCCTATATCGTACGAAATATATTAGGCGACGAAGGCTTCTTCCCGCTCTTCGAACGC
>Ga0310694_10004502_pt1 | contig 13486 bp, 9 predicted proteins | sample 174DNAGHGhighgp2_FD_203884 | JGI IMG/M metagenome (GOLD analysis project Ga0310694, IMG submission 203884) | Sheep rumen microbial communities from Palmerston North, Manawatu-Wanganui, New Zealand - 1742 DNA GHGhigh gp2 (v2) (version 2) | ecosystem: Host-associated > Mammals > Digestive system >... | reverse complement strand
GTATGAAGAAAAGTTTGATTTTGGCAGCACTCGTGCTCATGAGCGCAGGCTGCTTCGCACAAAAGAACCCCGCCACGAAGAAGGCGAAGAGTTATGCACTGGCTGAGACCCCGGATTTCAATGCCGCTCGTGCTGCTATCCTGGAGGCCCTCGACCAAGAACCGACCGCTGAGACCTATTACTGGGCCGGTATGATCGGTTATAAAGAGGCGATGCGTGAGAACTACAACCAGATGATGGGGGGTGCCGCTAACCTCGCAGTCGAAGGTGCAGCGGTGGAAGAGAGTTATGAATACTGGCTCAAGGCTGACGAACTGGCTCAGGTGCCTGTTCTCAACAAGAAAGGTGTAGAAGTGCCGACGGATCCTAAAATGCGCGGTAAACTGGCTAAGATGATGCTGGAGTACTACAAAGGTATGGAGCTCGTTAAGTACGGTGTTTACCTCAATGAGAACCGCGACTACGTAGGTGCCTACAAAGCGTTCAAGATGCATATCGACATCCCTGATCTGGCGATGATGCAGGATGAGAAGTTGCAGAAAGAGATGCCGCGTGATACCATCTATGCGCAGTACAAATACTACGCTGCTATCTTCGCTATCCAGGCTGAGATGCACCCCGAGGCTATCGTACTGCTCGAGCAACTCAAGGACGGCGAGTACGAGGCGATCTCTACCAACCAGTTCCTCTATCAGGAGTATGTGAACGTCAAGGATACCGCGAAATTCGTGGAGACGCTCCAGAACGCTATCTCCCGCTTCCCGCAAGAGCCCTGGTTCCTGCAGAACCTGATCAACTATTACATCTTCTCCGGTCAGGAGCAGACGGCGATCAACTACCTGGCTACCGCTATCGAGCGTGAGCCGAACGTGGCGCAGTACCACCTGATCAAGGGTAACCTGGACGAGAACCAAGGTAACTACGATGCTGCGCTTGCGGACTTCGACAATGCGCTTGCACTTGATCCTACGATGGCAGATGCCATGGCCGGTAAGGGTAGGGTGTATTACAACCAGGCTGTCAAACTGAACGAAGCAGCTGCGATGATCTCGGATAACAAGGAGTACAAGAAAGCCCTCGATGAGATGAACGAGGTATTCAAGAAATCCCTGCCGTTCTTCGAGAAAGCACACGAGATGGCGCCGGAAGAGCGTACCTATCTGCAGACACTCAAAGGTCTCTACTACCGCTTCGGAATGGATGCGCAGTATGAGGCTGTCAGCGAGAAACTCAATAACCTCTAATGGGACGTATTCTCGCAATAGACTACGGTCGTAAACGCACTGGATTAGCCGTTACGGATATTCTCCGCATAACGGCTAATCCGTTGCTTACGATTGAGACCAAAGAACTGATGAATTGGTTGACCGATTACTTCGCGAAAGAACCTGTAGATGAGGTAGTTATCGGTCATCCGACTCAACTGAACGGAGTGGACTCCGAGTCGATGAATTATATACGACCTTTTATGGGCGTATTCAAAAAAAACTTCCCCGATAAACCTATAACTATGTATGACGAACGCTTCACATCCGTGCTGGCGCATCGGGCCATGATTGACGGCGGTATGAAACGCAAAGACCGCCAAAACAAAGCCGTGGTGGATAAGATTGCCGCGTGCATCATTTTGGAAGACTATTTGGATAGCAGACTATGATATTACCTATATATTTGTATGGTCAGCCCGTACTGAGAAAAGAGGCTGAAGAAATAGAGAACACACCGGAACTGAAGCAGTTCATTGCGGACATGTATGAGACGCTGACGCAAGCCGAAGGATGCGGATTGGCCGCTCCGCAGGTAGGTAAACCATGGCGACTCTTCGTCGTGGACGGTTCGGAATTGGCGGAAGATTATCCCGAGTGCAAGGATTTCAAGCGGGCGTTCATCAATCCGGAATTGCTTGAAGAATCCAAGGAAACATGCACGTATTCAGAGGGTTGTCTCTCTTTGCCGGGTATCAGTGAGAACGTCGTTCGGCCCAAGACCGTGACGATGCGGTACCTGGACGAGGACTTCAACGAACATGAAGAGACCTTCACGGACTTCCAGGCACGCATCGTGCAACATGAGTACGACCATCTCGAGGGACACGTGTTCACCGATCGTATATCGCCTATCCGCAAGACTTTCGTCCGCAATAAACTGGCAGCCATTGCCAAAGGCAAAACAGGAGCACGTTATAAATATCGTCGTAACTGATGGATTGGTTTAATATCATCATAATGGCCGTCGGTTTGGCGATGGACTGCTGTGCGGTTTCCGCCGTACAAGGTCTTAACCAAGGTCAATGGCATCCGCGGGCACTGCTCATGGCCGCTATCTTCGGCCTTTTCCATATGGGCATGCCTGTTGTCGGTTATTTGGCCGGCAATCTCTTTGTGTCCTTCGTGCAGACCTACGCTCCCTGGATAGCGCTGGCGTTACTGGGTTTCCTGGGCGCCAAGATGATCTGGGAGTCGTTCCATGAAGCGGAAAGCGCCAAAACGGCCAATTGGGCGGTGTCTAACCTCCTGATGCTGGCCGTGGCTACCAGTATAGACGTGTTGACTACCGGACTGCTTTTTGTGCCGTACCCCGAATGGCTCATTCCGTCGGTACTTACCATCGGTTCGATCACCGCGCTCTTCTCGCTGGGCGGCTATTTAATCGGCGTGTACGTGGGTAAATTGAAACTGAATATGGAACTGGTCGGAGGACTGGTTCTCATCGGCTTAGGAATCAAAATATGCCTTGAAGGCCTATGTTTGTAATCGGCGATAAAACCCTTGTCTCACTCGATGTGATCGAGAAAGAGTTCTGCTGTGACCTCGATACCTGTCGCGGATGTTGCTGCATCGAAGGTGATGCGGGTTGTCCGATCACGGATGAAGAGGTGAAGCAGATCCAACAAATCCTGCCGCAACTCCTTCCGCAGATGACCAAAGAGGCGCGCGAAGTGGTGGCGCAACAAGGACTCTCGTATCTTGATCCTTCCGGTGAACAAGTGCTCTCTATCGTCAACGGCAAAGACTGTGTCTTTGCCCGCACGGATCATCAGGGTTGGTGTTACTGCCTGATCGAGAAAATGGGCTTTGTCAAACCCATCTCGTGTGCCCTCTATCCGATTCGGCTCACCAAAGTAGGGGAGTACACGGGTGTGGAATACCATCGTTGGGATATCTGTCATTGCGCCCGAGTGTTGGGTAAGAAGAAGCATATACCGCTTTATCAGTTCCTCAAGGCCCCTCTTATCCGGCGTTTTGGACAAGCATGGTACGAAGAATTGGAATTAACCGCTAATGAATGGCATAAACAATGCGCGCAGAAATAATTACCATAGGAGATGAACTGCTCATCGGACAAGTGGTGGATACCAACTCGGCCTGGATGGCAGAAAAACTGAATGAGATAGGTGTTGAACTCTTTCAGATCACGTCCGTGCATGACGAACGGGAGCATATTATCGCGGCGCTTGACGAAGCGTTCTCGCGGGCCGATATCGTGTTCACTACCGGTGGACTCGGGCCTACCAAAGATGATATCACCAAACTCGTGCTCTGCGATTATTTTCATACCCACCTTATTGAAGATGCACGCGTGCATGCGCATATATTGGAGCTGTATAAGGACAGACCGGATGTGCTGAACCGCTTGACGGCTACGCAGTGGTTAGTACCGCAAAATGCTGAGATTCTGCCTAATAGAGTAGGTTCAGCTCCACTGATGATCTTCCATAAGGAGGATAAAATCCTCGCTTGTATGCCCGGCGTGCCTTATGAGATGAAGATCGCGATGGAGGAGCAGATATTGCCCTATATCGAGTCAAGAATCAAGAGTCAAGAGTCAGGAGAGATTATCCATCGTACGCTGCAGGTGACAGGTATCGCCGAGTCGTCATTGGCGATCCTGCTGGAGAACTTCGAGAATAGCATGCCTGCCGGTCTCCATCTGGCGTATTTACCCAAAGACGGCATCATTCGTCTGCGCCTCTCGTCCTACGGTGAGTTGACTGAAACGCAGATGACGCAGTATTTCGATCAACTCAAGGAGCTCACAAAAGACTATCTGATTGCCGAGACCGATGATCCCATCGAAGTGATTGTCGGCAATATCCTCAAAGCCCGTCATCAGACCATCGCTACTGCCGAGTCCTGTACCGGTGGTAAACTGGCCTCGTTGCTCAATAAACATGCGGGTTCGTCGGCCTTCTATTTCGGCTCTATTATCAGTTACGATAACTCGGTGAAAGAGCACTTGTTGGGTGTTCCTGCCGAATTGATAAAAGCGCATGGCGTAGTAAGCGAAGAGGTGGTGTGTGTGATGGCGAATAACGTTCGCAAACAAATAGGTACGGATTTTGCCATCGCTACATCCGGCATTGCAGGACCTTCCGGAGGTACTCCAGAGAAACCCGTAGGTACCGTTTGGATAGCGTGGGCCACACCCCAAGGTACCACTGCCGAATGTTTCCATCTCGGCAAACTGCGCGACCAGATAACCGACCGTGCTTGCATGAAAGCCCTCGTAGGAATGATTAAGAGGTTAGAGGTTAGAAGTTAGAAGTTATGAATTCAATAGAAGACTTTTTGTTTCATCCCTCCATCACACAGTCCCTTTTGTGGCTGACCATAGTGATGACAATTGGCCTATGGCTTGGCGAGAAAGCGAAGATCAAAAGCTTCTCGCTGGGCGTTACGTGGGTGCTCTTTGTGGGTATCGCCTTGGCTTCCGTAGGCGTGAATATAGACCATAGTGTGGCACAGTTTGCCAAGGATTTTGGTCTGATACTCTTTGTCTATTCAATTGGTTTGCAAGTTGGTCCATCGTTCTCGCCGTTCAAAAGAGGGGTATTGCAACTGAATATGTTAGCGGCGGCTATTGTGCTGTTGGCGTGTGTGTGTACGATCGTGCTGCATTATGTCACGGGTATCGATATGGCAACTATGACGGGTGTGATGTCCGGAGCTGTGACTTCCACTCCTTCGTTGGCATCGGCTCAGCAGGCTTATCAAGATCTGACAGGTACCATTGAACCGACTATTGCTACCGGTTATGCCGTAGCTTATCCGCTTAGTATAGTGGGTTTGATCTTGGCATTTGAACTGGTGCGCAAAGCATTCCGCATCAGTCTGCCGCAAGAAGAGGCACAACTGAAAGAAGCAGCCAAAGCAACGACCGAAGAGCCTGTTTGTGTGGATATAACACTCAATAATCCGCAGTTGGATGTGTTGAAGATAGATGAGTTGGTACAACTCTGTCCGGTGAAAGAGATAGTAGTCAGCCGAGTGATTCGTCCCGACGGATCGGATGAGTTGGTGAACGAGCAAACGACCTTCCGAAACGGCGATACGCTGCGCGTGCTGACAGAGAAACAATATATTCCTATGCTGCGATTATTAGGTCAGACCAAGGATTATGACTTGCATGTGCAGAGCGAGAAATCCAATCACTTGATATCTCGCCGTATAGCCGTTACCCGACCTGAGTGCAACGGAAAACGTATCCGTACATTCAATCTGCGTCAGCAGTATCATGCTACTATCACGCGAGTCAACCGTGCCGGTATCGATCTGCTTGCCACACCGGATATGATTCTCCAATTAGGAGACCGTATCATGGTAGTAGGAGACAAGAATGATGTAAGCCGCGTAGCGGACACTTTCGGAAACGAGTTGAAACGTCTGGATGCACCGCATTTGTTACCGGTCTTCTTCGGTATCGTATTAGGTATCTGCGTTGGACTGTTGCCTATTCCGATTCCGGGTATGGGTACGACTTTCAAACTTGGATTAGTGGGCGGTTCGCTGATTGTAGCGATCTTAATCGGTCATTACGGACCGTACTATAACATGGTGACGTTCTCTACTACATCGGCAAATATGATGCTGCGTCAGGTAGGTCTGACCTTGTTCTTGGCGGCATTGGGCCTCTCGGTAGGTGAGGATTTTGTGCCGACGGTAGTCAATGGCGGATATCTATGGATCGGATACGGATTCTTGATCACCATCATTCCTCTGTTGATCGTAGGCACCATCGCTTATAAATGGCTGCATATGAATTATTTCAATGTGGTGGGTCTGATGGTAGGTTCCATGACTTGTGCCATGGCTTTGCCGTATGCTCAGTCGCTTTCGAATGAGAATAATCAGGCGGCTATTTGCTATGCAACGCTTAGTCCGTTTACTACCTTCTTGCGTGTGATGGCGGCTCAGCTGTTGATTCTCATTTTCTGCAGTTTCACCACAGCGGACAGCATCCAACCGCAACTATTGCCCAACACCGTCAATACGCCGATGGGGGAGGAGTATGGTCCAACGCTTACCATCGACGATAATACCCTCTATTTCGTAGGTCTCAATCGGGAAGACGGTTCGGCATCCGAAGATATCTATGTCTCGCGTCGTGACCGAAAGACAGGAGATTGGACTACTGCCCGTCGTGTACCGGAACTGTCGAACCCCTACCGCAATGAAGCACCGACATCTATCTCCGGAGACGGACGCACGATATTGCTCTTCGTAGAAGGACGCATGTGTTTCTCGGTGCGCACAACCCGTGGTTGGTCGGAACCCCGCCCTTTACCGCAGTATCTGCAACTCGGTAACTGGCAAGCGGATGCCCAGCTGACAGCGGATGGTTCGGCGCTTCTTTTTGCCGCCAATTACGCGGCGGAGAACGAAGAGAAACCATCCCTTAATATCTTTGTTTCCGAACGGGATGAACAGGGTAGGTGGGGCGCTCCCTATTCAATAGGACCGGTCCTCAACACCGCCGGTATGGAGCGCTCGCCTTTCCTGCACCCCGACATGAAGACCCTCTATTTCTCTTCGGACAGAGAGGGAACACTCGGCGACCTCGATGTGTGGGTAAGTCGTCGTCTGGCGGACACCTGCTGGACCTGCTGGTCCGAACCCGAGAACCTGGGACCCGATATCAATACCTCCGGTCGGGACTGCTGGTATAAGATCTCTACCGATGGTACCACGGCCTATTTCGCCCGCAAAGAAGGATACAGACACGATATCTATTCGGTTACCCTACCGGAAGACAAACGCCCCGAGACCATTACCGTGCTCAAACAAAATGAACCTATCGCCATCCAAAACCTGCTCTTTGCTACCGCCAGCGACAGTATCATGCCGTCCTCCCTTCCGGAACTCAAACGCATCGCGAGCTATGTGACTACTTATGGTTATAAAATTCGCCTGGCTGGACATACGGATAATATCGGAAAACCGGAGGCCAATAAAGCGCTTTCGCAAGCCCGTGCCGAGTCGGTCAAACGCCAACTCATCGCGTTCGGATGCTCTCCGGACCTGATTAGCGCCTTCGGTTATGGGGATACCCAACCCGTCGCATCAAACGATACCGAAGAGGGTCGGGCGCTTAATCGTCGCGTCACGATTACCATTCTGTAGGCCCTCGCCTTCAAAAAAAAATCTATTTTTTCTTTTCTTTTGCTTGCACATATCATTTTTTTGTTGTATCTTTGCAGCCGATTAAATTTGCGTAAATACGTGCGAACAACAAAACAAACCAAAATCAATAATAATTTAAAACTTATTGTTATGAAAAAGATTATCTATTTCTTTTTGGCTGCATCGATGATGATGTTGGCAGCCTGTGGCGGCGGTGCTGATGCCAACTATGACGAACAGAACATCCAAAAAACAGCAACCACTCTTCGATCTCTGCTCAAAAAAGGAGCCTCCTCGGATGAGGTGGACCAAGCCCTCATAAAAGCCGGCTTTGTCAGAAAAGCGGATGATGAACCATCATTGAGTCCGGCGGCACGTGCCCCGAAAAAGTCTGACTTTTTTGCTACCTACTTCTTAAACGCACCCGAAGATTTCCAAGGATATTTTGACTATGATGGAGAGGAAGATTTCAAAAGAATCGTGGGATTCAATAGAATAGTGGCTTCCAATAGAATCTGCGCGCAGGTGTATCTTAATTTTGGTACCTATGATAAACTAACTTCTTTCATTATTGACTTTGTCATGAACAAAGATTTGGCGCAAGACCACTCTTTCTTTATTAAGTTGGACAATGCGATTTATGTCGGAGATGATCTTGTGCCGAACACTTTTAAAGGCACTCTCTACAATTCTTATGCGGACTTTGAAGATTCATTTGGTAGCCAAACATTCTCGGACCGCGAGAAATATTTCGCAGCGATCACGGACCTGCAATCTGTTTACACGTATGAATCATATAATATCGTTTTGAGGAATACTGTATATAGAACCACTATGGTATGGAGGAATCTTTCCGATGAGGTATATAGCCTAGAAAATGCGAGTGAACTCGGCTATCAACCTTATGTTAAAGGCAGCATAGGGATTGGTATTCCCCGAGATTAATCTTCATTTATAAAAATAAACAACTCATTGAATAGTATTAGTCTTATGGACAAACAAACACAAATGTATGTGGACGCTTTCATGGCGGACCTCATCAAGAAAAACCCCGGTGAGAGCGAGTTTCATCAGGCGGTAAGAGAAGTAATCGAATCGGTAGCCCCGATGATTATGGCATACCCTTATCTGCGTGAGCAGAAAATAATGGAACGCATCGTGGAACCGGAACGCGTGATCATATTCCGCGTGCCTTGGATGGATGACCAAGGCGAGGTGCAGATCAATCGCGGTTTCCGTATTCAGATGAATAGTGCTATCGGTCCGTATAAAGGCGGTATCCGTTTCCATGCATCTGTCAACCTCTCTATCATGAAGTTCCTGGCTTTTGAGCAGACCTTCAAGAATGCGCTGACGACCCTGCCGATGGGCGGCGCCAAAGGCGGTTCGGATTTCTCGCCGAGAGGCAAATCTGACGCTGAAGTGATGCGTTTCTGCCAGAGTTTCATGACCGAACTTCAACGTCATATCGGTCCTGACACCGATGTACCGGCCGGTGATATCGGTGTGGGTGGTCGTGAGATCGGTTTCATGTTCGGCCAGTACAAACGCATGCGCGATGAGTTCACCGGCACATTAACCGGCAAAGGACAGCAATGGGGCGGTAGTCTCATGCGTCCCGAGGCAACAGGATATGGCGCATGTTATTTCGCAGAAGCCATGCTCGCTACCAGAGGCGAGAGCTTTGACGGCAAACGCGTTTGTATATCCGGCGCAGGAAACGTAGCGCAATTTGCGGCACAGAAAGCCATGCGTCTCGGTGCGAAAGTGCTGACCCTCAGCGATTCGGACGGCTTCATCTATGACCCCGAAGGACTCAACGAAGAGAAAATGGCATTCGTCTTCGAATTGAAGAATGTTCGCCGTGGTCGTATCAAAGAATATGTGGCAAAATTCCCGCAAGCGCAATACTTCGCCGGCGAGCGTCCTTGGCGTATCCCTTGCGACATTGCCATGCCGTGTGCTACGCAAAACGAGATCGAGAAAGCCGATGCTGAGAACCTCCTGAAGAACGGCTGTTTCTGCGTCACCGAAGGTGCTAACATGCCTTCTACACCTGAAGCGATCGCCCTCTTCCAAGGAGCAAAGATTCTCTATAGCCCGGGTAAAGCATCGAATGCCGGTGGTGTAGCTACCTCCGGTCTGGAGATGACGCAGAACTCGATGCGTCTCAAATGGACGGCGGAAGAAGTGGATCAACGCTTACGCACCATCATGGCGGACATCCATGCCGCTTGTCTGAAGTACGGCACGGAAGAAGACGGATATATCAACTATGTCAAAGGTGCTAACATCGCCGGCTTCATGAAGGTTGCGAACTCGATGGTCGAGCAAGGATTAGTATAAAGTTTAAAGTGTAAGGTGGAATCAAATTATACCACATTGATGGCGCGGCGCGTACGGCGCATTCTGCTCGTTTGCAATAACTACGATAGTTTTGCACTCGAGGAGGATGGTCGTATCGATGTGCAGATTGCCCAGGAGTATGCGGAGCTGAACCTCTCTAATCCGCCTTCTATCACGCGTGCCGAGACACCGGCCCAAGCGCTGGAGATCGTCAAAGCGAATGGTGAAGGATTTGACCTTATCCTTGCGGTGTACAGCGCCGGAGGCAATGAGGTATGGGATTTTGCGGCGCAGGCCAAACAGGTACTGCCGGGCTGTCCGATCGTGCTGCTGTCCTCGTTCTCCAAAGAGGTTTATCATCGGATTGAACAGCAGGACAAATCCAATATCGATTATTTCTTCAATTGGAATAACTCCACAGATCTTATCATCGCGATCATCAAGTTGATAGAGGATAAGATGAACGCGGAGCATGATATCCTCAGCGAAGGTGTACGGGCGATTTTGCTCGTGGAGGACTCCGTGCGGTATTACTCCACCTATCTGCCGCTGCTCTATAAACTGGTCCTGCAGCAGAATACGATCGCTATCCGCGATGCGCTCAACGAGAAGCAACAGCTGCTCCGTAAGCGGGCACGACCCAAAGTGCTGATGGCTACCTGTTACGATGAAGCAGTAGAACTGTTCCATCGGTATGGTGCGAACCTGCTTGGCGTCATCTCCGATATCGGCTTCGTGCTGCATAAGGGCGATCCTTCGTCTGAGGAAAAACTCGATGCCGGTGTGGACCTGTGCAAACTGATCCGAGAAGAGAACCCCACAATGCCGTTCCTCATGCAGAGTTCGCAAGAGTCCATGCGCTCCGTAGCACGTCAACTCAAAGTGGGTTTTGTCATCAAGCAGTCCAAGACCCTCAACGAAGAAGTAAGCGAGTATATCGAGCGGGAGTTCGGTTTCGGTGACTTCATCGCCCGCGACCCTCGTACCGGCAAAGAGATAGACCGTGCGTCCGATCTCGAAGGTTTCGAGCGTATCATATCCACTATCTCATCGGCCGCTTTCCGGCGCTTGAGTGATAATAACTACCTCTCCAAATGGCTCTTTGCCCGCGGTTTGTTTGCGGTCGGCCGACCCGTTAGTGCGCTGCAGATCCAAGACGATACCGATATCGAGAATGTGCGGCAGATGAATATCCGCCTTATCCACGACTATCGTATCAACCAGGCGCTCGGTGTAGTTGCCAAATATGCGGAGGATACCTATAACAACACCATCTGGTTTGCCCGTTGCGGAAATGGAGCGATGGGAGGAAAGGGTAGAGGACTCGCGTTCCTCAACCATATGCTGCAGAAATATGACCTGTATGATAAATGGCCGGATATCCGAGTCCTTGTGCCGCGTACCATGGTCATCACCACGGATTTCTTTGACCAGTTCATCCATGCCAACGGACTCCAATACGTCATCAATGCGGACCTTACGGACGAAGAACTGCTGTCGGAGTTTGTCTCCGCGGCACTTCCGTCTACGCTCGTTCATGCCTTGCGTCATTTCATCCAAGTGACGCGTAGGCCGCTTGCTGTACGCTCGTCGTCCAAACTGGAAGACTCTTATTATCAGCCTTTTGCAGGAGTATATAGTACCTATATGATTCCCCATACGGAGAATGAGGACCAGCAACTTCGACTCCTCACCAAGGCCATCAAGTCTGTCTATGCGTCCGTCTATTTTGCGGCTTCGCGTGGCTATATCGTCTCTACGGGTAATGTGCCCTCTGAGGAGAAAATGGCCATCGTGCTGCAAGAAGTGTGCGGTGAACAGGAAGGTAATTATTATTTCCCTGTTATCTCCGGTGTGGCGCGCAGCATCAATTTCTATCCGGTTGGTAAAGAGAAACCCGAAGACGGTATCGTCAAGATCGCTTACGGCTTAGGCAAAGTGGTAGTGGATGGCGAACAGGTACTGCGCTTCTCGCCAAAGTACCCCAAGAATGTACTTCAAACCTCCACACTCGATCTTGCTATGCGGGAGACCCAGCAGTCCATGCTTGCCCTCTCGCTTAGCCCCGAGAAATTCAAGACTTCTATTGATGATGCGGTAAACTTGGAGCGAATACCTATTTCTGATTGCGACCAATTCGATTCGCTTAAACTTATCGCCTCTACTTATGATCGCGAGAATATGCGATTGGTGGACTCCTGCTATCCTGATGGACCGCGAGTGGTCACCTTTGCACCCCAATTGAAGTTCAATACTTTCCCCTTGGCGGACATCATTCGCCAACTGCTTGAGATCGCCCAGCAGGAGATCAAAGCACCCATAGAGATCGAGTTTGCAGTCAATCTGGAGCATGAACCCCAGATCTTCCATGTGCTGCAGATACGACCTATCTCGGCCGATTCGCTCAACGCAAAAGTGGCATGGGAGACGATTGATGAGACGGGTGCTTTCCTCCGTTCCGGCAACGCCCTCGGCGTCGGCGAGATCGAGGACATACGCGATATCATCTATCTCAAGCGCGACACCTTTGATATTTTGCGCACGCGCGAGATGGCGGATACGATTCGGACTTGGAATAATGCCATGCGCCAGGAGGGTAGGCAGTACCTGCTGATCGGATACGGTCGATGGGGTTCACAGATTCCTACGCTCGGTGTCCCCGTGGCATGGGGCGATATTAGCGAAGCGAAAGCCATCGCCGAGTGCAGTCTGGAGAACTTCCGCATCGAACCCTCGCAAGGCAGCCATTTCTTTCAGAATATGACTTCCTTCAATGTCGGCTACATGAATATTGATCCTTGGGCACGCCCCGATGACTGCTATGACTTCGAGGCCCTCGATGCACTACCGACCGTCGAAGAGACAGACCTTGTCCGTCATGTCCGCCTCGATAAACCGCTTAAGATGTACATCGACGGCTTTGCCAACAAAGCTCTTGTGAAAATCTAAAATCTAAAATCATATATGACTTTAGTTCTACAAATTATTACCCTTATCGGTTCCGTCGCGATGCTGATGTACGGAATGAAGGTGATGAGTGAAGGCCTGCAGAAAATGGCAGGTAGCAAGCTGTCCAACGTGCTTGGCACGATGACTACCAACCGTTTCTCGGGCGTGCTCACCGGTGCGTTCATTACTGCGGCGGTTCAGTCTTCTACGGCTACAACGGTCATGACCGTCAGCTTCGTTTCTGCGGGTATTCTCTCGCTGGCGCAGGCTATCTCGGTCATCATGGGTGCCAACATCGGTACGACCTTCACAGCGTGGATCATGGTGCTCGGCGGCGGATCGTTCGACCTCCGCTTGGTCGTTTATGCCACTATCGTACTGGCTGTTGCGCTTATCTACACCAAGAAGAACGCCAACCTCGGCGATTTCCTCATTGGTCTGTCGCTCATGCTGCTTGGTCTGACAACCCTGAAGATCAATGCCACCGACATGCATCTGGACGAAATGGCGCCGGTTCGCAATTTCTTTATCGCTACCTCGTCATGGGGCTACGGAAGCTATTTCCTCTATCTGTTGGTAGGCGGAATACTGACTTTTGCCGTACAGTCCTCGGCGGCAATCATGGCAATCACGATGACGCTCTGTTCGACCCACGTACTGCCTGTCGATATGGGTATCGCACTGGTGCTGGGTGAGAATATCGGGACAACCATCACCTCCAATGTAGTAGCGCTCTCCGCCTCGGTGCAGGCACGCCGTGCGGCTCTGGCGCACTTGGTGTTCAACCTCTT
>Ga0310694_10004501_pt1 | contig 13488 bp, 21 predicted proteins | sample 174DNAGHGhighgp2_FD_203884 | JGI IMG/M metagenome (GOLD analysis project Ga0310694, IMG submission 203884) | Sheep rumen microbial communities from Palmerston North, Manawatu-Wanganui, New Zealand - 1742 DNA GHGhigh gp2 (v2) (version 2) | ecosystem: Host-associated > Mammals > Digestive system... | reverse complement strand
ACTTTGGGGAATTGAACAATGCCGCATCACAAAAGAGCGTTATTTCCGCCGCAGTTTATTTCAACGCCTGCGCTTAATATTTAACATTTTATCATTATCGACCGGCGGATCTATTTACGATATTTCGCAAAATATTGATTTTATCTTTTATAAAAATTTGCCGGAAGACGAAAAAGATATGGCTGACTTGGTTAGCCGCTTGCAGGGCATTGTTTCAACACGCACGCTGCTAAAACAAATTCCGTTTGTTGAAGATGTTGACGAAGAATTAAAAGATATTGATGCCGAAAGTGCAAAAAAGGCCGAGCAGGAAGCGGCAGCATTCGCAAGCTATAAAGATGAGGAATAATGGGATATTGGCAAGATAGAGCAGACGAGAGTCGCGCCTTAGTTGATAAGATTGAGGCAGACTCTTTTAAGCGGTTAAACAAATTCCTTTATACGGTATTAAAAGACGTTAGACGGCAAATAAGGGAGTTCGATACCGAAAACGCAAACGAAAAACTGACATCGCAACAAAGGCAAATAATATTAAAGGCTTTACGGCAGACTAAAGACTACGATAAGCGCGATTTTTACTTACGTGCGCTTTATAACGAAAACAGTAAATTATACGTTATTGACCGCTTGGAACAGCTTAATATTTCGCTACAAATTCAATTATCAAAGCTAACGCGCCGCCAAGAAGCCGAAATAAAAGGAACATTAAAACAGGCCGGAAAACAAGCATATTCATTTTACGCCGATGAATTTTCAAACAATTTTGGAATTGATTTACACACAATATCAATGCAAAATGTTGAAAAATTAGCCAATACTGCATGGGCAGGCTCAAAAAATTGGTCTGACCGTATTTGGTCCGACAGAACAAAACTTGGTTATGCTTTGGAAGATGTTTTGAAATCCGGACTTGCCGAGGGTAAATCATTACAAAAAATTGCTCGTGATATTCGTATAAAGTTTAAGACATCAAACTATAACGCGATGCGACTTGTCAGGACAGAAACAACGCACGTTCACGAACAATCGGCGTTACAATTTTATAAAGACACCGGTGTTAAAAAATATGAATTTATGGCGTATATTGACGAGCGCACATCTGAAACCTGTACAGCATTAAACGGTAAGCGTTTTGATATTGATAAAGCTGAAGTCGGTGTTAATTATCCGCCTATGCACCCGAATTGCAGATCCACCACCGCACCGGTAGTCGATAAAGACACATTAAACGAGTTTGAGAAAAAATACGGCCTTAACGAATAAAACATCTTGACGAGGTAAAAAAAAGCCGTTAACCTTTAGGCAGCTGACGAGCGTAAACGGAAAACAGGAGGTAAAATATGTCAGAAGAAAATAATAACGAAAACGAAAACGGAAAACAGGAAGTTACATTTACAGACGAACAACAAGCAAAAGTCGACGAGATTGTTGCCGCACGTTTGTCCGCTCAAAAGAAAAAAGCGGACGATGAAGTAGCAAAACTGAAAGCCGGATTTGATAAAAAGCTTCAAGATGAACTTGCAAAGGCTAAAATGACCGCTGATGAATTAAAAGCGCATGAACTTGAAGAAACGCAAGCTGAATTAAAAACTCTGCGTGAAGAAAAGAAAAAGCGCGAACACGCTGACGAAATTAAAAAGCTGTTTGCCGACAGCGGTATCAATAGCAAAATTTCGCCGGATTTATTTAATCATTTCGACGACACAAATGCCGCAAAGCAAGCAATGGCAGATTTCAAAAAGACTTTTGAAGATGCCGTACTCGAAGAAGTCAATAAACGTATTTCTTCACACACTCCGAAAAATAAAGCATCTGACGGAAACGGTAGCGGTTCAAGCAATCCGTTTTTGCAGGAAAATAACAACAAATTTAATTTTCATAAATAGAGAGGTTTAAAATGGCTCATACATTAAACTATGCTGAAAAATACAGCTCACAAATCTTGGAAGCTATTGAACAGGGTGCTTTAACAACTCCGTTTTACACTTCCAATGTTGAATGGACAGGCGCAAAGACTTTCCATTTTACACAAATGTCTGTTTCCGGCTATAAAAACCACAGCCGTAACGGTGGTTGGAATAGAGGAACAATTAACCAACAGGACGTTGAATTTACTGTTGAACATGACCGCGATGTTGAGTTCTTGGTTGATAAGGCCGATGTTGATGAAACCGCGCGTACTGCTGCAATGGTAAACGTAACAAATCGTTTTGTTAACGGTCAAATGGTTCCGGAAATTGACGCTTTTACGTTCTCAAAGATTGCAGCAAAGGCAAAAGCAACTACCGGTTTGTCTGAAAATACAAACTTGTCCACTTATACTGCCGCAAACATTTACACCAAATTGGTTGAAATGATGGGTAAAGCAAAATTAAAGCTTTATCGTCAACGCGGAACTTTGGTTGGTTATGTTCGTCCGGAAATTATGGACTTGATTGCTGTTTCTAGCGAACTTTCTAAGACAGTTGAAGTAACACGTCTCGCTGGTCCGACTTCTGTTGAAACTCGCGTTGCTCGCATTAACGGTGTGCCGTTAATTGAAGTTATTGACAACGAACGCTTTTACGATGCTTTCTCATTCACAGAGGGATTTGCACCTGTTGCAGGTACTTCTCGTCCGATTAACATTTTGTTTGCCGCTACTGATATGGTTCATACAGTTCCGAAGATTAGTTCAATTTACTACTTCTCTGCCGGTGATCATACTGAGGGCGATGGCGACTTGTATCAAAACCGCGCTTTATGGGATACCTTTGTATTTCCTAACGGCAAAGATAAGGCTATTGACAGCATTTATGTTTCTTTGGATGCTGCAATTCCGTCTGAATAATTAACTGAAAAGGGGGTTTTCTATGATCTTAATTAAGGAAAATGAAATCGTTGTTTGTGATGAAAAGGAAAAAGACTTTTACATCAATGACGGTTTTAGTGTCGTTAGTAATAAAAAAGCACCGGCAGAAAAGGCCGATAAAAAAGCTAAAGACAATAAAGCCAAAGATGATGATGGTAAAAAACTTGAGGGAGATTTAGAAAATCTCTAAAGTTATTTTTTACTTTTTTGACAATGCGCCTGCCGATTTTTTTCGGTGGGCGTTTTTCATATTTACTTTTTGAAATTACAGTTTAATATAGAGGCAAAGGAGTTAAAAACATGATTACCCAAGAAAAGCGTTCAAAAATTAAAGACTATGTTAAAATATTGCGTAATATGGATATTAATGATGATTTTGAAGCAAAAGATGATTTCATTATTGATACTGTAATTGATCAATGCGTTGCATATTGTAATCGCGAAGATATTCCGGAAGACATGGAACGCGTTGTCGCTAGAATTGCCGCAAGAGTTTATGAAGACGGCTTGGATAAACAAACCGGTATTCAATCATATCGTGAACTTGATATGCAAGTTACATATAATCTTGATGCAGATGTATTCAATGAAAAGAATTTGTTACAACGTTGGGTTTCATTATCAAGTGTGGGGTGTTAATGAGTATAACAATATTTTGGCAGGATAAGGCAAAAGTCGAACGTCAGGAAATATCAACAGGCGAATATTTTAGCAAAGATGTCTTAACGACTGTTTATGAACAAATAACTTGCCACTTGGCCGTAAAATCTCGGCTTGTTCCTGTTCGTGATAACCGGCAGGCTACCACCGCCGATTATGACTATGTTATGTTTTGCGCTCCGCGTTATATTTTCAAGCTAAACGACAAGATAACAATCACACGTCCAAATGGCGAAGTTTTTGAAATGTATGCTGGACAGTCACATAATTACCGCGAAACGTGTCAAGTGGATTTATCTTTCACGCCTATTGCGCCGGAGGCCGCATAATGTGGGAAAACTACAAAAAAGCATTAGAACAGAGAAAAGAACGGTTAAATACTGCTTGGGAAGAACTCGGCAATATTGCGGCAAATAAGTTTGTTGACGAAGCAAAAAAAGAAACCGAATTACAGAAACTCGTTAAGACAGGAAACTATCGCGGATCATGGACTTCTGATATTATTAAAAAGGCAAAAGATACCGTTGTTAAATGTATAAATAACGCTGAATATGCAAGCCATTTGGAATTTGGTCACCGCATTGTTACGCGTAGTGGAATTGATACAGGACGAAAAACTTTAGGAAGATTTGTCGGTCGCACAGCCATAAAACAAACACGCCGGTTTATTTCCGGAACAGTTAAAAAACTAATGAGGAAGATATTTGCATGAGAAATCAACTTGAATTAGCCGAAGCAATACAGCGGACATTGGCAGGGTTAAAATATAATGGCCAAACCGTCAATTTTTTCTTCGGGCGTATTAAAAACGTAAAATATCCGTTTATAGATATTTATTATTCGTCTTTTCGTGAAAGCACGGCAAGCGCAAATATGTGGAATGATATTTCGGCTACCGTCTGTATTGAGTTTGCCTATGCAAAAGAAACCGAAGATGAAGAACTTTATGATTTTGCGGAAAGTATTATTGCACCGTTAAAATCCGGAATAAATTATGTTCGTGGCGTTAAAAATCACATTATAACGCCAAACGACGATTTTGATATAAGAATTATTGACGGATATTTACAAATTTTATTTGATGTCAATTACCAAGTTGACACGGCTGTAAAAGTCGCTTATGATAATCTTGAAAAAATGCAAAACCTTGATGTTAACATTAAAAAGGAGTAAATAAAATGGGGCAACCTAGTTTTGTTATTGAATTTACGAGAAAAGCCGTAACAGCGATTTCTCGTTCACAACAGGGGATTGCTTGCTTGGTGCTAGATGATAGCATGATGACAGGCGAAACCTTAACTTATTCAAGTTTCGGCGATGTTAAAAGCACAGACTTAACTGCCGCAAATTATGAATTAGTGCAAATGGCTTTTTTAGGCAAACCGGCGAAAGTTATTGTTGTTAAGAAACAAGAAACTATTTCCGAAACTGTAACGGTATTAAAACGCTTGAAGTTTAATTATCTTGCTATGCCGTCAGCAGAGGCCGCCGACATTACCGCAATTAAGTCAATGCTTGACACACAGCGTGCAAGTCTTAAAGGATTTGGCAAAGCTGTATTTTATGAGCCGGCAACAGGTTCAGACGACCAAAGAATTATTGAATTGTCCGGTTGCGACAATTTAGTCTTGAACTTTACCGGAACAGCTAAAAACTACACCGGCGCACAATATACTTGCCGTCTTGCCGGTATTTTGGCAGGATTGCCGGATACCGTGGCCGCAACATATACCAACTTACCGGAAATTGTATCTTGCGATGTTGCAGATGATCCGGACAGCGAGGCAGACGATGGCCGCGTATGTATCCTTTATGAATTTGGCGAATATAAACTCGGTCGCGCAGTTAATAGCTTGCAAACATTGACCGACGGTATTTCGGCAGACTTTAAGAAAATCCGCATTGTTTCCACAATGGATTTAATTGCCGAAGATATTGTTACCACTTTCCGCAACAGCTATGTTGGAAAATACGTCAATTCGTATCAAAACAAGTTAAGATTTTGCGGTGCTGTAAATTCTTATTTAAGATCATTACAGCCGAATCTGCTTGATGAAAATATGCGTAATGAAGTTTGGGTGTCTTATGCTAAAAATAAAGCATATTTGGAAGCACAAGGCGTTGACACAAGCGATATGACCGAGCAAGAGATTATTCAATACAATACCGGAAGTTATGTCGGACTTGACGGCACAGCGGCACCGACCGATGTAATGGAAGATTTGGAACTTGACGTTAACTTATTTGAGGAGATGTAATAATGGCAAACGAAAGACAGCCTTTAGTTGGCACTTGGGGTAGAGTTTGGCTTGATGGAACAGAAGTTGCTAAAATCCAATCAATCACCGCCGATGTTACAAATAACTTTGAAAACTATTACGAGGGCGCAGATGTCCAACGGGTAAAGGTTTCACAACAAGGTTCAGGAACTTTGACATTGCAAGAAGTTTACAATACAGCGGCTTATTTGCTTGATAAATATCTTGCAAAAGGCGAAGAACCACATTTTGTAATTGAAACAAATTTGTCAGATCCATCTGCATACAATAAGCAGCAGGAAGCATACACGATTAACCACGTTTCTTTTGATAGCATTCCATTTTTGAATTTATCAAAGGGCGCAGTCGTTACTCGTGAATTAAGTTTTGCTTTTCCGCCATCTAAGGTGCAGAAAAACGCCGAAGTATTTCCGGAGGACTAATATATGGAAAACTTGGATAAATATCTTAAAAAAATCGAAGAAAACGTTAATTACAAAACGTCTGAATATGAAATTAAAATCGAAAGTCTTGGCGATACGATGAAAATACGCACGCTGACTTTGGCTGAAAAAAGAGAATGGCAAAACAGCGTTCCGGCCAATGGAATTAAAACCATAGGTGATATTACTGAAAATAAGGCTATGCGTAAAATAATTTATAACGTTATGGACTTAAAGGAAGTTGCTGTTGCCGCAAAAGAAAAAGGCCTAATAAATTCTTATTATGATGTTTTGGATTATCTGTTTACCGTAGAAGATTTGATTGATATTATTCATAGTATTTCAGACCATATTGACAAGAAAAATGATGGAGTTGATGACCTAAAAAACTGATAGAAAAGGACATAAGATTATATCTTGTGTCCTACTATCTTGAAAGGGGAATCGAACCGGAAAAGATTTTAAATTTAACAAACCGCGAGCAAGATTTTTATTTAGCAAGCGCGTTATACTGGGCAGAAATAAGGAAAAAAGTAAATGGCAAAATTTGAAGATGAATTAGTATTAAAAGATAGTGCATCGGAAAAGCTAGATAAAATTTCCGGTAAAATGTCCGGTTTATCGATTAAGGGCGAAAAATTAAAATCAATCTTTGGTAATATGGCTAAAGGCATTGTATCGGCCGCCGGAATTAGTGTTGCGTCTGTTGGCACACTTGCTTTATCTTGCTCTCGTGCCGCAAGAGATGCTGAAGAATTAAAAGCCACAATGGATTTATTGACCGGTTCTTCTGAAAAATCTAAAAAAGTATTTGAAGATTTGGATAAAGAAGTCGGTTTATTTTCACGCGAAACTTTACGTGGTTTATCTATTCAAATGCTAGATAACGGAATAAGCACCGAAAAACTAATACCAACATTAAAAATGTTAGAGGGTTTTTCGATGGGTAGTGCTGATAATTTACAAATGCTAACAACGCAATTAACAAAAGTATCAGCAACCGGACGTGTGACAGCGCAGTCATTAAAAGCATTATCAGCGGTAGGCATTGATGGCCAAAAAGAAATGCAAAAACAACTTGGTGTTACGCCAAAACTGTTTAATAAATTGTTGTCTGCCGGAAGAATTACATTTAAAGATTATGAGCGTTTACTAACGCGTGTTTATAATTCAACTGACAAATACAATCAATCTGTTGATAAAATTTCAACTACTGTTAATGGTAAGTTTGATATTTTACGAAACAAACTTAGTGTTGTTGGCGATAGATTAAAAGAAAGTCTTGGTCGAATTGCTTTACCATATCTTTCTAAAATTGCCGATAAATTAACAGAATGGGTTGACAAGCTGAATGGATTGCCAATTGAAAAAGTCGAAAAATTAAATGAAGTTTTGGTAGCTACTGGAAAGTTATTTGAGGGTATTTGGTGGGTTATAAAACAAATAATTGATGCTTTTGGCGGACTTTATAATATGGCAAAAGGTTTTGTCGGTGTATTAACCGGAATTGTTACCGACACAAAAGATTTTGCTGAAGCATTTAATTCGATGTCATGGAGTGATATTGGTTCGGGATTATGGAATGGTGACTTGCTTGATAAAGTTGCTGAAATTCAGCGAAATAATAAAACAAGTCAGCGCACATCAACGTTAAACAACGAAACGCTTAAAAATATATCAGACGCACAAAGTTTTCAAACAACAACACCTTACAACACAACAAATATGACTAACACATTTAATATTAACGGAACAGTTAGAGAGGAAGCGGACATTTCGCGAATTGGTCGCGCTATTGCTGACAGTATCGAAAAGAAGTTTAGCAACATGGGAGCATATTAAAATGGCTAACAGATTAACTGTATATTTTTATAATCAGACACGCGGCGAAATTTTAACATTACCAATAAATCCGGATGCAATAACTTTACCGCAACAAATAAATATTGACCGCTACAATGTTATTGATTATGGCGAAGTTGCTATATTTGGCACAAGACAATTAAAAACAATATCAATTAACAGTATTTTTCTTGATGATAATGCCGGATCTATTTTAACCACGACATACACAAATATTCTGACTGGCGTTATTAATAATTTAATTACCAAACAAAGCACAATAAGCAAGTTGCAAGCGTGGCAGGAAGCAAAGGATTTAATTCGTGTTGTTATTTCCGACCACTTTAACGAGTTAATGAAAATAACACGTTTTGAGCCGGTTATATCTGAAAGCACAAAAGTTATTCATTATCAAATTGATTTTTTGGAATATCGTGACCCAATAAAAGACACATCCGGCGGTTCGATATTGTCAATTTTAGCAAGCGGATTAGTTTCGCGTAATGCAATTAGAACGCTTGTAAGCACTGTTACAGCAAAGGCAAGTGATGATCTTTATTCTATTGCAACACGATATACTGGAGATTCAGCAAATTGGACAACCATTGCCGAGAAAAACGGTTTGAGTATTGATAGCGATATTGTCGGAAAGGTTTTGCGTTTATGAGAATTTTTGCAAATGACAATGAGATAAAAACAAAAATATTTATTCGGTGGTCCGGCGATTATAAACAGGCCGCACGAAGTTTGTCGTTTGCTTATTTACCAATGGAAAGTAGTTGTCGTGTTGGGGATAAAGTCGTTATGTATGACAATGACGGCAAATTGGTATTTACCGGAATGTGCATTGACGCGTATTATAACACATCGCAAAAAGTTTATAATGTTGATTGCATTGATTTATTATATAATACTCTAAAAAGTAAAGCATTTGGAAGATTTATCGGAACTGCATCACAAATTTGCCGTAAAGTATGTAATATTTTTAATTTAAATTCAAAAATTGAAGTAGATGGCCAAAGCCAACAACTTATTGCCACCGGAGATATGACTTATTATGATGTTATGGCCAAGGCATTACGGCGCGATGTTGGTAATGAATATTTCAGCATCCGCGCACTTGGTAATAACATTTATTTCGAAAGGCCTACAAATTCAGAAACAATCGCCACATTGACAAGCCAAACAAATATACGCGAAGCGGACTATTCCGAAACCGTGCAAAATATGATAAATAAAATTGCTGTTTTAGATGATTTTGGATCTGTTATAACAACGCGTCAAAATAGCGATGATTTAGCAAAATTTGGATTAATGCAAAATGTTGTTACCGAACAATATACTGAAGATTTTAAATTAATTTTACCAGAATTACACGGAATTGATTATACAGCAGGATTAACTATTGACGGCAATATTGAATGTATAACCGGTAAAACAGTCAATATAGTCGAACCGCACACCGGATTTAACGGTAGATTTTTTATTTTGAACGACCAACATATATGGTCTGATGATGATTACACAACAACGTTAGGGGTGTTATATAATGTCTAAAGGTGAGGATTGGAGTGATACTTTATATAAAACGATTGGCGCGCAAATTAGGCAACAAATGGCGCGTCAGGGTTATGTAAACGTCGGTGTTGTTAAATCATTACAGCCCTTAACGGTAACATATTTAAAAGTTGATTTTTCGACCGCTGATGACACATTATATTGCAACAGTCTTTTGTTAGATGAAAACATTAATCTTGATGTTGACACAGCCATAGCCGGTACGCAAAATATAACCAACATGACACCGCCACCGCTTATAAGTCTTCAACCGCAATCTTCAAGTGAATACACTGCCAAAATATCCGGCACGATTCCGAATTTTATAAAAGATTTTTATAATTACTTTAAATCATGGCACAACAGATTTATATTGCACGTTGGCGATTTTGTTGCAGTTCAAAAAGTTGGCGAAAATAAAATTTTAATTGTTTCAAAAATCAATTTAATAGGGGATAACGCACAATGACAGATTTTCCTTTTATACCGGACACATTAACCACAGATACAACAGATACTTTGGAGCAGATTAAAAGCGCGGCTGAATTGCCTTTATTTAAAGAATATGCCGTCGATTGGGATAATAATACTTTATTACTTAAAGATGGTCGACCTTATTTGATAACGGGTAATGAAGCGTTAAAGGTGTGGATTTATAAAGCATTGCATCCACAAACTCAACTTTTCAAATATAATGCCTATTCTGATAATTACGGCAATGAATTTATGAACTTAATATCAAGGTTTGTTAATACAGACATAAAACATGCTGAATTGCAAAGAATTATATCAGAAGCTTTACTTGTCAATCCATATATATTAAATCTGTCTGATTTTAAGTTTTCTCAAATTGGCAGTAAAATGACTATTGAATTTACGGCGCAAACAGTTTATGGTAAGATAGATTACACACAAACGCAGGGGGTTGAATAATGAGCAGTAAAGATGATTATGTTGCAGGAATGAACGCGCAATTAACACTTGATGAAAATAAAATGGAAGGAACTTTTGGACAGGATATAATTAACGCCGTCGGTTATGAAATGGCTGTGCAAAAAGACACACAAATAGATCCAATGATTGACCGTGCGTTTGTTTCAACGGCCACCGGTGATGATTTAGATTTAGCCGGTGCTGATAATGGATTACCACGAAAAGAAGCGACACCATCACAAGTTTTGGTTCGTGTTTCAGGTTTAGAAGACCAAGTTGTATCATCTTCGGTAAAAATAAGTTACGGCGATATTGTTTTTACAGCCACGGAAGCAAAGACAATTCCTGCTATTGGTTATATTGACGTTTATTTCCTATGTAACACCGCCGGAACGGTTGGGAATGTTGCAACCGGAACAGTTTTTACATTTGATGGCAATTACTATGGTTTGACTTCTGCTGTTGCTGTTAGTAAAGGAATAGGCGGTGCAGATAAAGAAGATGACGAAAGCTATCGCGAACGTATTTTATATAAAATTCAAAACGAAGCAGGTTCAGGAAATGAAGCTCATTATAAAATTTGGGCGGAAAGTGTTGACGGTGTAGAAAGTGCAAAAATTGTGCCTTTATGGAACGGAAATGGAACGGTAAAAGTTTTAATTTCAACACCTGATAAATCAACACCAACACAAACTTTGCTTGATACAGTAGCTGCATATATTGAAACACAACGACCTATTGGCGCAACCGTTACGGTTGATAGTATTGAATATGTTAATATAAACGTAACAGCAACCATAACTTTAAGCAATACTGGCAGTATTTCATATGTTACCGAAGAATTTAACGAACTTTTGGCCGCTTATTTATCAACATACGGTTTAACAACAATTTCATATTTAAGAATTGCGGATTTATTACTACAATGCACCGGCGTGGTAGATGTTCAAAGTTATACATTAAACGGTGGTGTTCAATCAATAACATTAACATCAACACAAATGGCGCGTGTTGGTACAACATCAATTAGTGAGTGATAATATGGAAATAAAAAGCAAATTAAATACTGATATCCCTCAAAAGGTTTATAATATTAAACAAATAAAAGATTTGATTGACGCTATTCAGCCGGAAATTGATGCTATAAACGATTTTTTATATAAAACGCGTTACGACTTGCATATTTCAACAACAACTATTATCGAGCGGTTTGAACGCGATTACGGTATAACTCCGGATGAAAGCAAAACGCTTGAAGAAAGAATTGCGGCCGTTTTGGAAAAGAAAAACGCTAAAATTGTATTTACCGAAGAACGATTGCGGCAGACGATTATTGATAATTACGGCGATGATTACGAATTAAATGAAGATTGGTCGAATTATGCTTTTACAATTATTCTTGGTAACCCCGAAAGAAGCGTTGTTGATTTGCAACGTGCAATAAATAGATATAAACCCGCCCATTTATATAGTTTGCTTGCATTGTTAATGGGTGTTGATAAAATTATAATAAACGACCAAACAATTATTATTTCAAATTTAGTCAGATATTGCGGAAATGCAACATTTAATACAGGAGTTGATCCACTATGATAACAAAAAAGTTACAAAATTATATTGTTGATTTTGTTTATGATAAAATAAATTCAGCAAAACTAATTGTCAATGATACACCAACAACAGCAATAATCAAAAATAAAGTAAAAAATGGCAGGTTTATTGATGTTTATATTGATGTTTTATTCGATGATACAACCGATATTTTAAATGGTGTTGCTTTATATGATAGCTCAAATAACTTACTTGCTAAAGATTTACCTAACTTGACATATAATATTCAATCTGCTACATATATGTATAGGCTTGATGTAACAAGTGATAAACAAATCTTAGAGGAGTAGAAAAATGGCGTATCAAAAAACGGTTTGGGTAGACCAAGATGTTGAAAATCCGCGCACTTACGTTATGCGTGATAATGGCGATGATACGGTAACTTTGCTTGACGCTTTTGGTACTATTACAGAATTAGGAACACCGGTTAATGCCGCAAATATGAACCACATTGAACAGGGTATTGCTGATTTGGAAACTTATGTAAACACAATTCTGACTACACTTTATCCGGTCGGATCGCTTTACATTGGCACACAATCCGATTGTCCACTTGCAACTTTAATTAGTGGTTCACAATGGCAATTAGTTGCACGAGACCGTGCATTGTGGGGCGGTAATGGTTCAAATGCAAATACAACCATTGAAGCAGGCTTGCCAAACATTACAGGTTCTTTTGATCCAAAGATTTATAGAGCGTCTGCACCTGTTGGTGCAACAAACTTTACCGGTGCATTTAGTGGATCTAATTCAGGAAAATTATCAACACCAGATGGTGGCGGGGATTTAAGAGATCCAACGTTACCGAGAACTATTAATTTTAGTGCATCTAGTTTTAATTCAATTTATGGTCGTTCATCAACAGTTCAACCGCCGGCATATCGTGTGAATATTTGGCGTAGAACAGCATAAAAACTATTGACAATATAAATTAAATAGTTAATATATATATATTGATAGTTTTTTCATAATAATAGTTCCTTTAAGCAAGCACCGTCTTAATGGCGGTGTTTTTTATTTGACATTTATTTTTTATTGTATTTTAATCATATTCGAAAGGATGTGTTATGCCACGCGGTAAGACAAGCGATATTACAAACAAATTCAAGAAAATGCGTAAATGCAAAATTATTGAATTGCTAAAATCGCCGGAAGTTGACTTAACCGATGATGAAATGGATATATTTTTGCGTCGTTTATATTATTACAATGATCGTGTTAGCGATGACGTTGGAAAATGTCCGCGATGCGTAACTAAAATCTTTATGAATGTTATCAACAAATTAAGGGATTACTTCAATGAAAAATCAGAATAGCAGTTTTACCGCTACAA
>Ga0310694_10004500_pt1 | contig 13490 bp, 9 predicted proteins | sample 174DNAGHGhighgp2_FD_203884 | JGI IMG/M metagenome (GOLD analysis project Ga0310694, IMG submission 203884) | Sheep rumen microbial communities from Palmerston North, Manawatu-Wanganui, New Zealand - 1742 DNA GHGhigh gp2 (v2) (version 2) | ecosystem: Host-associated > Mammals > Digestive system >... | reverse complement strand
CAGTTGCAGATTCTTCGTACACCTGGTCATACACCTGGTGGTGTAACCTTTTATTGTGCCGAAGAAGGTATCGCTTTTACAGGCGACACTCTGTTTCGTATGAGCATAGGCCGCACCGATTTCGAACGTGGCAGCTATGCCGATATTCTAGAAAGTCTGAGAAATGTTATAGCCCAACTCCCCGCCGATACCAAAGTATATTGTGGTCATGGTCCACAGACCACTATTGGCGACGAATTGAGCTATAATCCATATCTCAACTCTTAATCTTAAATCAAGCTCTTAGCACGCTGCAGAGCGATATTGATGTGCGAGCAGATATTCTCCTCGCCCAGCATCTGGTCGAATCCAGCCTTGTGCAGTACGGCCTGAACCTTCTCGTTAACACCCGACAGCACTACCTGTATACCCTCTGCCTGACTCATCGCACACAGATTGGTAAGGTTGTGGATACCAGTAGAATCAACGAATGGCACCTTACGCATGCGGATGATACGTACCTTAGGACGCTGATGTCCCATTGTACTCATCAAGTCCTCAAACTTGTTTCCAGCTCCGAAGAAGTAAGGACCGTTAATCTCGTAAACCTCTACACCCTCAGGTATAGTCAGGTGCTCCAGATTGCCCATTTGGAAGTCGCTCTGCTCCTCCTCTGGGTCAATCTCGTCGCTGATTACCTTCACGTCGGTTGTCTCTGCCATACGACGCATGAACAGCAGACAAGCACATATCAGTCCTACCTCGATAGCGATAGTGAGGTCGAAGATTACTGTAAGCAAGAATGTAACTACCAGTACGATAACATCGCTCTTAGGATTCTTCATGATCGAAGCAAACGAACGCCATCCACTCATGTTGTAGCTCACGATTACCAGTACACCAGCCAGACATGCCATTGGGATATACTGAGCCAGAGGCATCAGGAACAGGAATATCATCAACAGTACTGCAGCATGCACGATACCAGCCACAGGAGTACGACCACCGTTGTTGATGTTAGTCATCGTACGTGCGATGGCACCAGTAGCAGGAATACCACCGAAGATTGGGCTGGCCAGGTTAGCCACACCCTGGGCGATAAGTTCGGTGTTAGAGTCATGGCGATCGCCAATCACACCGTCGGCCACAGTGGCTGAAAGCAAAGATTCAATTGCACCAAGAATGGCTATGGTAATAGCTGGCGACACCAGACCCTTTATCACATTCCACGAGAGTGCGGGCATCTCTGCACCTGGCAGTTTGTTCGAAATCGAGAATCTATCGCCGATAGTCTCAACGCTATCCACTCCCGCATATTGCTTAAGCAGCAGCACGGCTACAGTCATCACAATGATTGCGATAAGCGATCCGGGCAACTTCTTCAGCACATTATTATATTTAGCTATCATAGGCCAAGTAGCAATCACTGCAACAGAGCCGATTCCTACAGCCGTACTCCACCAGTCGATTGTACCAAAGTCGCCGATGTAAGCCACCCACTTCTCGATGAAGTCGCTTGGCACACTCTCCATCGTAAGTCCGAACAGATCCTTAATCTGTGTGGTAAAGATGGTAAGTGCGATACCGCTGGTAAAACCTACTACGATAGGATATGGGATATACTTGATGATGGTTCCCAGATGCAGCACGCCAAATAATATCAGGAAAACACCAGCCATCAGTGTTGCGATGGTAAGTCCCTCAAATCCATACTGCTGTATTATTCCGTAGATAATAATGATAAACGCACCAGTAGGTCCGCCTATCTGAACTTTAGAGCCACCAAGTACCGAGATAATCAGTCCGGCTACGATGGCAGTGATAATACCCTTCTCAGGGGTTACACCCGATGCGATACCGAAGGCAATAGCCAATGGCAATGCTACGATACCAACGATGATACCGGCCAACAGGTCGGTGGTAAACTGCTGTTTGTTGTAGTGCAGAAGTGTCTGCAACAGCTTCGGCTTGAATGCAAATGTCGTCATCATCTTTGTATTAATAACATGTTATCTTGAAAAAACGCGTGCAAAAGTATAAAAAAAATAAATTTTCGACAACTTTTGCGCCAACGTATTATAAAAAACCTTATTTTTGTTGCCAAAAATCAAGTCATTCTATTGTTTTACTAAAAAATTAAATTGGAAGTATTATGAAAAAAGTTCTTTTCGCAGTAGTGGCCTGCTTGGCCATTGGTTTCGCATCTTGTGGTAACAAGACTCAGGCTCCTGCCGAGGCAGCCGACAGTACCGTAGTAGCTGAAGAGCCAAACGTTGATGAGGCTGTAGGCGCTATCACCGCTGCTCTGTCTGAGCAGATTGAGGCTAAGGACGCTACAAAGTTCCAGGAGGTTCTTGCCACAGTTCAGGTGAAGGTTAAGGAGTTTATCACCACCAATCCAGAGCTCGCTAAGGAGTATGTAACAAAGGTTCAGGAGTTTCTGAAGACCAATGCTGATCAGATCAAGGCTTTCGCTGGCGACAATGCAGCCGTTGCTTCAGCCGTTACTGCTCTCACCACTACTCCTGCCGAGACATTCGTTAATGGTCTTGCTTCAGCCGTAGGTGGCGTTCAGGAGGCAGGTCAGGCCGCTGTAGATCAGACCGTTGATGCTGCTAACGCAGCTGTTGAGGGTGCAAAGAAGGCTGGTCAGGACGCAATAGACAATACCAAGAAAGCAGCCGAGGATGCAGCTAACGCAGCTAAGGAAGATGCAAAGAAGAAGGCTAACGATGCCATCGACGATGGTGCCAACAAACTGAAGAAGGGTCTGGGTCTCTAAACCCGACTCAATAATACTCAAAAAGCTACTTTTCGCATTCCGAGAAGTAGCTTTTCAGTATATAAAAAGTAACCTTTCGAAGTGCGAAAAGCTACTTTTTGATTAGACAAGCGTTAGTTCCACGGGACAATGATCGCTTCCAAGTATTTCCGTATGTATCTTAGCATTGTCCATACGCTCACGCAAGCGATTGCTTATTACAAAGTAATCAATACGCCAGCCAGCATTCTTCTGGCGGGCCTGGAATCGGTAGCTCCACCATGAATATGTAATCTGTTCAGGATACTTGTATCGGAACGAGTCGGTAAATCCAGATTCTAGCAGAGTGGTAAACTTCTCACGCTCCTGGTCGGTAAATCCTGCATTCATTCGATTGGTCTTAGGGTTCTTCAGGTCTATCTCCTCGTGAGCCACGTTCAGGTCACCACATAGTATCACAGGTTTTTTCTGGTCTAGTGCCATCAGGTAGCTGCGGAAGTCATCCTCCCACGTCATTCGATAGTCCAGGCGCTTCAGCCCGTCCTGCGAATTTGGAGTATAGCATGTCACCAGATAGAAGTCGTCCATCTCGAGTGTTATCACGCGGCCCTCGTGGTCGTGCTCGTCTATACCTATACCATAAGTTACACTCAGAGGCTTGTGCTTAGTAAAGATAGCTGTGCCGCTATAACCTTTTTTCTCTGCATAGTTCCAATAGCTCTCGTAGCCATCAAACTGCAGGTCAAGCTGTCCTTCTTGCATTTTGGTTTCCTGCAGACAGAAGAAATCAGCATCCAGTTCACGGAAAATATCACTAAACCCTTTACCCTCACAAGCCCTAAGGCCGTTTACGTTCCAACTTATAAATTTCATACCTTCTATTTTATTGACTAGAAAAAGAAGGCTAGCAGTGATATGCTCGCCTCCCTTTTTCCGTTGTATATTCCTTGGGGGAATGGAATTCTTACTTGGTTTCCTCAGCCTTTGGTTCAGCCTTTTTAGCTGTTGGCTTCTTAGCCGCCTTAGCCTTTGGAGCAGCCTTTGGCTTAGATGCAGCCTTTGGCTTGCTAGACTCCAACTTTTCCAACTTTGCCTTAAGACGGGTAATCTCCTTATCCTTCATCTCGATCTCGTCACCCTGATTCTTGATGGTGGTGAGCAGTCCTTCGAGCTCATCATTATCAATGTCGAGTGGATAAAGGGCATTAACTCTGTTGATGAAGTCACCCAGAATATTCATATAGTTGGTGAAGGCATCAAATGGTCCGCTATAGATACCACGATCCAGTCCTACATTAGATGGCTTGGTGGTCATAAAGCGGAAGTTGTTTGAGGCCTGCAGATAATCCCAGTCCTGATTGATGCGTGGATCGTTGGCGATACGCAAACGGTCGGCTACTGAATAGAGTTTATTGAAAGCCTCACGCTGCATAGCATTACCCAACCAACAGCTTACATCGCGCTCCTCGTCAACCCACGACAATGTATCTGGCACATCAATCTGACCAACACTCTTGCATGCCTTACAAATCTCAGTTGGTGTTGAGAATGTGATGCCCTTCTCCTTGGCCTGTGCGGGTAGAGCCTTCAAGAAGTCGAGAATGTTGCTCGACAATGGCTGGGCGATACCCAGAGCCGAAAGCTCCATGAAGATATTGATAATCTGCTCTTCCTCTGGCAGACGGGCGATACGATCGATATATGCATCGGCAAAGAGTGGATAACCATCCCACTCTGAGTTATTGAATCGCAGAGAGATATCGTCACTCAGTTCGATATCACGAAGCAACAGCTTGAGGTTCGGAGCCAGATTGCAGTGATACAGATAGTGAGGAGATTTCCAACCCAGTACGTGCTTTGCACCCTCGGTCAGCATACCCTTGAATCCCATAGAAGCAACCTGAGCACCGATGTCGTCACTATAGATGAGCGATGAGTTGCGGAGTACGGTTGGCTTCTTGCCAAACAACTCTTCGATCTTGGCACACTGCTTCTTTACGTCTACTGCAAAGCTGTCAGGATTTGCCAATGACGAAAGACCGTGGCTATATGGCTCGGCCAGGAACTCTACACAACCTGTCTCGTTCATAGCCTGAAGCTTCTCTAGTACCTGTGGTGCGTGCATCTCCAACTGCTCGATACCAGTACCACTCAGCGAGAATGCTACCTTAAAGAACTTGCCGTGCTCATTTATCATATCATGCAGAGCATTGAGTGCTGGCATGTATGAACGCTCGGCAATATCTGTGATGCTACGCTCGTTCTCGTAGTCATCATAGTAATAATGATCGGTACCGATATCAAAGAAACGGTAACGCTTCAGATGGATGATCTGATGTATCTCGAAATATAAACAAATTGTTTTCATAACATGTTTAATCTTTAATTTTTAATGTTTAATGTTAATCTTCCCAGCCTAGGGTGCGGCGATAGAGGGTACGGATCCAGGCGCCAACCTTCTCCCAAGTAATCTGGTCAACCTCGCGCTTGCCTTCGTCCTTAAGATAGTTGAAGAGCGACTCGTTGTGACATATAGAGTAGATAGCGTCGGCCAGTGCGTGGATGTCCCAGTAGTCTACCTTGATACAGTTGTCGAGAATCTCGGCACAACCTGACTGCTTAGAGATGATACTTGGGGTACCACACTGCATAGCCTCCAAAGGCGAGATACCAAACGGCTCACTTACCGATGGCATCACGTATACATCAGATGCCTTGAGACACTCATATACCTGCTTGCCGCGCATAAATCCTGGGAAGTGGAAACGGTCGGCGATACCACGTTCGGCAGCCAGTTGGATCATTGCGTCCATCATATCGCCCGAACCAGCCATACAGAAGCGCACGTTACGTGTACGATGCAGCACCATCGTGGCAGCCTCAACAAAGTACTCAGGTCCCTTCTGCATGGTGATACGTCCCAGGAAGGTTACCACCTTCTCCTTGCCCGTGTGGTCAGGACGTGGAATGTCCTGATACTCCTGTGGCAATGGGTATACTGCATTGTGAACAGTGAAGCACTTGCGAGGATCCTGATGATACTGGTTGATTACCGTCTGTCGTGTCAATTCGGATACACACATGATACAGTCAGCCCAGTCCATACCGTTCTTCTCGATGCTGTAAACAGTAGGATTAACCTTACCACGAGAACGGTCAAAGTCTGTAGCGTGAACATGGATACAGAGAGGTTTGCCGCTTACTTGCTTGGCATGTATTCCTGCAGGGAATGTCAGCCAGTCGTGAGCGTGAATGATGTCGAACTCCTCGGCACGGGCCACCTGACCAGCGATGATCGAGTAGTTGTTGATTTCCTCGTGCAGGTTGCCTGGATAACCACCGGCAAACTCCATTGCGCCAAGGTCGTTCACGTTCATATAGTTAAAGTCGGCGTAGATATGATCGCGAAGTTTAAAATAATAATCGGGATCCATAATTTTGCCCACACGCTGCTTTACGTAGTCGTAGCTAACGTCGCGATAGGCAATGGGTACAGCGTTCATGGCTACGATACGGCATGCGTGCTGACTCTCATCACCAAACGGGTGAGGTAGACACAGCACCGTTTCGATATCGCCCTGAGCCTTCAAGCCCTCAGAGATTCCGTAGTTAGCGGTGGCAAGTCCACCGAATACGTGAGGAGGATACTCCCATCCAAACATTAATACCTTCATAGTCGTTCCTCCTTACTTTTGATATGAATACTTTTCCATCAACTTGAGCGTGCGGAGAATCTCGGCCACGTTCATAGCAAACGACATGGCTCCACGACCATGGAATGGCGGGTTGCCGTCGAAAAGTTCAGAGATTGTTCCGATGGCATGATAGTCCATCTCGTCCTCATAGCCCACCATCTGTCGCTCTACGAAACTCAGACGACTGCGCTTGTAAAGCTTCAGGCAGGCTTCCATATAGAATCCTCCCAACCAAGGCCATGCTGTGCCCTGGTGGTAGGCATAATCGCGCTGTGTCTGCGGACCAACGTAGATGGGGTTGTAACCACCACTCTTTGGCGACAGCGAGCGCAGACCCTTAGGCGTGAGCAACTCGCGTGTGCAGATATCTACCACACTCTTCATCTGCTGCTGGTTCAGCGGCGAGTAGTCGAGTGCTACAGCGAATATCATATTGGGGCGAACGCTCCAGTCCATCATATTGCCATCCACATAGTCGAGCAGATAGCCGTACTCGTTGACGAATGTCTCTACAAACGACTCCTTAACCTTTGCGGCCAGCTCCTCGACAGCGGCAGCTCCCTTCACATCACCCTTTTCGCTGGCCATCAGGGCGCAGAACTTCAGGGCGTTGTACCACAGGGCGTTAAACTCTACGATATAGCCCGAACGTGGCACTACAGGTTTCCCGTTGGCTGTAGAGTTCATCCATGTCACGGCCTTGTCGCGACCATTGCTATATAGCAGTCCGTTGTCATCAAGACGCAGGTTAGGATGCTTGCCGTCAAGTATAAACTTGATGATATCCTGAAGCAGTTTGCCATACATCTCGTAGCACTTGTCACGGCCCACTTCCTTGGCATATTGCTGCATAGCCCAAACTGCCCACAGAGGCACATCTGGCTGTTCCATCTCGTAAATCTTTCCGCTCAGAGGTTTCTCCTCCATAAACGCACGAAGATCGCGTTCGGCCGTCTTCATCACTTTCTCAAAGTAGTCAATCTCGTCGATGGCAAGAGTCAGTCCTGGCAGAGCGATAAATGTATCGCGAGCACGACACTTGAACCAGGGATAGCCAGCCAGCAGATAGCGGTCGTGAACGTTGTCTCTACGATGGAACTGGTGGGCAGCTGTTACCAGACAGTGGTAGAAATTATCGCGTGGTACACGCTCTCCTACCTCCTCATCAAACAGCTTCTTCATAGCCGATGGCTTAATAGCCGACGTAGAGCCTGAGAAGATAATGCTCTCGCCCTTCTTGATGGGCACCTCGAAATAGCCTGGCACGTAGAGGTCCTCGTTCGAAGCGTAACCACGCTCCTGCTCCTTAGGATACTCAATGCCACGATACCAGTCGGGCTGGAATACAAACTCATTTTTCTTCGAGAATTGCATGTATAGGTCGGGATATCCGGCATACATACATGTCTTGATACCGTTCTCTACTTCGGTGTACTCTCTGCTAGCGGTTGAATTCTCGTGGGTAAACTGGCGAACCGAGCGGAATGCCAGGAACGGACGGAAACGTAGTGTAGTAGCTGAGTGTGCATCAACCAGAGTATAACGAATCAGGATGCGATCCTCATAGTGCTGGAAGATTACTTCCTTCTTTAAGATTACGCCACCTACACGATAGGTAGTAGTAGGCACAGTGGTGGCGTCAAACTCACGGATGTACTTGTGTCCGTTAGGGCTGAAATTGTTGCCTTGATACTTGTGCAGTCCGAGGTTGAACTCGGCTCCATGCTGGATAACCGTACAGTCGAGCGATGACAAGAGCACATGGTTCTCATCATCCAACTCAGGTACGGGAACTACCAGCAATCCGTGGTACTTACGCGTGTTGCAGTCTACAAGCGTAGAGCTGCTATATGCGCCCGAACGGTTTGTTCGGAGGAACTCACGGCGGAGACTCTCCTGCAGGTTAGTCATCACGGCTTTTTCTAATCGTAGATAGCTCATAGTTCCTGTCTAAAGGTATTTAATTAGTGAATATCAATTTGATTTTCCAAAGGTAGTAATTTTCTCGCAATGTGCACTATTTGTACGGGTTATTTAACAATTATTAATACTTCAACAAATAAGGCGTGCAATTGTTGCGCGCCTTATTTCTTATCCTGGTATCAAAAAATTTACAACTTCTTGTTCCACATTTATACGGTAGCTTCCCACGGGTGTTTTCATCATTCGTCCGTCTATCCCCACGATGGCTTTTTTGGCATATTCCACCTCAACCTCTCTGGTGCGATACGGGTGCACACTGCGATGGTTAAGGAATCGTCCTGCCACCAGCAGCCACAATCCCTCTATCAGCTGCACCACCTCGGGGTGATATACCACGCTCACATCCAGCATACCGTTGTATGGCACAGCATTAGGAGTCTGTCCGTAGCCTGGACCAGAACCTATGCACACGGTCATCACCTTGCGGTCGATAACGTCGCTGTTTATCTTCAGTTTCATCTTATATTCCATACGGTGGAACAGCATCACAAACACCGATACAATAAACGACAGCGTGTGCGAACCAAACAGGCTGCGAGTCTGTCGGCGCAGGTTCATTATGTCGGCAGTCAGTCCGATGTTGATGCAGTTCAGGAAGTAGCGATGGCACTTGTCGCCCTGCTTGTTGGTATAGCGTATACAGCCCAGGTCTATCTTGCGTATACGGCGCTGTATCAGCCAGTCGATGGTCTGCTCTACGTCGTCACCGTCAAGATCCCAGAACTTGGCAAAATCGTTCAGCACGCCATTGGGTATCACTCCCAGCGCTATCTCGTCGCGCACCGATTTCTCCTCCATCATCATGCAGTTCACAGCGTCGTTCAGAGCCGAGTCGCCACCTACTATCACAATGGTCTTGTAGCCATTCTGAATCATCATTTTCACCAGTCGTTCCACACTCTCTGCCGTCTCGCTCTGTACAAAGTCGTACATCACGTTGCGCTCGTCCAGAGCCTTCTGAATCTTCTCCCAACGCTTGCGTGGGTTGGACAGGAAACTTGTCTTCGGGCAATACAGTATGCCCCATCTTGAACTTTCTACTGCCATCGGTATATATTAAACATTAAAGATTAAACATTGAGCTTTATGATTTTATCAACTTTCTCATCCATCGGGAGTGTGGCGTCTATCCAGTGGATAGTAAAGCCTCTTCGCTCCATTCCGCGGAACCATGTCATCTGGCGCTTGGCAAACTGATGTATTGCTATCTCCAGACGTTTGAACATCTCATCAAAAGTGAGCTGTCCTGTAATATATTCTGTCAAGAATTTATACTCTAATCCGTAGTAAATCAAGTCTTCGGGTGCAATTCCTTCGTCGAGAAGTTTTCGCACTTCGTCGACCATGCCTTCATCCAGTCTGGCTTTCAGTCTTCTAGTGATTTTTTCGCGACGCAAATCGCGGTCGATGTCTATGCCGATGATGAGCGAATCTACAGGCGGCAGTTCGCGTCGTGGCACAGGATTTTCGAGATTATACGTCTCTATTTCTATCGCACGGATGGCACGCTGACACGAGTCCACATCGGTGGTGTTGTGCATGTTCGATCCAGTGCGCTGTTTCAGTTCGGCCAGCATTGTGGTCAACTCTGCCAGCGACTTGCCCTCCAAACTATCGCGCAGTTCCTGATTCTGCGGCACGGGCGATAGTTTGTAACCCTTCAACACAGCCTCGATATACAGGCCTGTACCACCACACAGTATGGGTACAGCTCCCCTACTCTCAATGTCCTGATAGGCATCGAAAAAGTCCTGCTGATATTGAAACAGATTATACTTCGTGCCTGGTTCGCAGATGTCGATCAGGTGGTAGGGCACCTCACCATAATCAGCGAGGTCCTTACCCGTACCTATATCCATGCGTCGATATACCTGGCGCGAGTCGGCCGAGATTATTTCTCCTCCTATCTTTGCGGCCAGGTGAGCGGCTACGGGCGTTTTGCCCGAAGCCGTTGGCCCTAATATCGTTATCATTTTCTTCATCTGCTATACCTATATATTATATATTAGCGCGCGAGGCGAAACCACTCTTCAGGTCGTCAACCGTCAGCTCGGCAATATTCCCTCTTCTGTTATTCGTTAATATCCTGCCACCAGATAGCGAAATTACTATCCTTTGGCAGTGCATCCAGCCACTTCTGTCCAGCCTCGATATTGATAGCCTTGCCATCCAGTGTGCAACCATCCAGCTCGCCATAAACCTCGTGCTTGGTAAACTTATGCACCACCTTACTGTTGCGTATCTCGTATACAGTAGTAAAGGTTGATGGGTTGCCGTCATCGCTCGTAACCATCAGATATCCGGGGCTATTGTTGCCGCTGTAGTCGAAACGGAACTCCACCTTATGGTCGGCTCCTTCACTAGCTATCAGTCCCCACTTTCCGTTGATACGGTTGAAGAATGCTCCGTGTTTGTCGTCGGCCGAACGTATCCACAGCTCATCATTGTTGTCGGTATCGATATCGAGCCAGCGGAACTTAGCAAACTTAGCACCCTTATGTGCGCTTGGGTTATCGGCTACATATAGTTTCATCACCTCGGCTATATCCTTCTTCCATAGTGGTGCGTTCTCGTCCACCATGACGTGGTACACCTCGTAGCGCTCGCGAGTCATCTTGCCTTCGCGAATGTAGAACATACCTGTGGTGATGCTCTCGGGTGCACCCTCTATGTATGCGATTTCGATGGCATCGTCGGGGGCCTCAAACAGTGTTATCTGACAACCGTAGTACTCGCCATCGTCGTCGGCATGCCATGTGCTCATGCCCTCGTAGATATAACCCTCTACAGGGAACGAGTACACCTTATCGCCAGCCATCACAACCTCCAGAGCCAGACACTTGTCAACCTTCTGCCCAAACTCCTTCTCAGTCTTGTACTTGCCCTTGAACTGCAGGATACCATAGCTGTACTTGTTGCCCTGCGACAGTAGCTGCGACTTTGCAGTCTTCATCTTGTATTCGCCCTCAAGCTGTTTGATTACGTTGGCAGGCAGAGGTTTTACGTTCTGCAGTCTGCGCATGTCTATCAGCTTGCGCGATGCCAGATACTCGTCGGTCACCGCTACGTAGAATCCGCTCATATTGCGGGCATTAAATTTCTTGTCGGTAAACTCGTACTTCAGTCCGGCTGCAGGGATACCCTCACGACCGTGAATCTCGCCATACGATGCATCTTTGCCGTCAGGCTCCTTCAGCACCTCGGCAGTGTACTTTATGCCAAGACACTTGTTGTTTTCGCCCAGCAACTTGGTGTACGATGCACGATTGCGGCGGAACCCGTCCTGAAGCGTCCAGCTGTTCATCATCTCGTCGAAGTATTCAGCATTGTCCTGAGTCTTCTTCAGCTCTGCGATGTTAGCCCAGTAGTGCATCTGCATGTTCTTGCCATCCTGCATCCAGATGAACATGGGGCGTGGAGTGGTGTCAGCCTGTTCGGTTATCAGTGAGTCGACGGCTACCGAGTCGCTGTCGCTTCCGTCGCCAGGGGCTGTCTTGCCCTTATTGGTGCAGGACATCATCACTGCGGCCATGCCTATTGCTATGATTGCTAATTTCTTCATTGTTCCTAGGTTTTATTGTTGATCAGGTCCTATTTTACGTGCCTCGATACTACTATCGAGGGGATTATCCACAAACTTGGTCTTCGGACCGGTCTGCTTGCAGTTGTCCAGCTTGCCCAGGTGCTCCTTGGGGTGATATATCTTACAACCGTTGAGCACAAACAGGGTGTCGAAGTTAAACAGGTCTGCATCGCCCCAATTGGCAAATATGCGGCAGTCCTCAAACTTCACGCCATTGCAACCCCAACCCTCTATCAGCGTGTACTCGCGATTGTTGAAGAAGTCGCAATGCTCAAACGCTGTCAGTGTGCACTTGTTCAGCTGCATTATGCCGTAGGTGCAGTCGTGGATATTAGAGTTTATAAGCTTAAAGTCATAGGTCTCCCACAGATCCAGTCCGTAGGTGCCACAGCCGTACAGGTCGCAGTTCTTCACGGTGAGATGGCTGGCCACATTGGCGCCAATCACACCACCTGAGCAGAATCCGCCCTCGGTGTGTCCCATTGTCAGATTCTCGATCACGATGTTCGAGCAGTTCACAAAGCGGAACACGAATGCATAGCGTGGGTCCACCTCCACACTCGAGTGTCCTGCACCCTTGATGGTGAGATTCTTGAAGTTTACCAATACCAGCTGCTGTCCGTCGCTTTCGCTCTCACTCACGATGATGGGCTCCATGCCCTGGATATCCATCGGATCTACACACCAGCGACGGTTCTTATAGCCACGGAACAGAGCCTCGGTCTCCAATACTCTCGACAGGTTGAGATGAGCGTTCTCCTCGATTACGATAGTGCGGTCGTTGCCCAGCGCTTTCAGCAGGTCGAGCTCGCTCGATACGGTGTATACCATCACGCCGTCGATCTCGTCAGGTCCGCGTCCGTCGTCGGCCAGTCCGCCAGGGAAGTCGCTCTCCTGACCGTCAACCAGCTCGCGCAGGCCCTTGGTGTACTCAGCGCTGGTGTAGTCCACGTAGCCACGCTCATCGTCGGGCACTTGTTCCTCGCTGCGGATGAGCTGCAGATTGGTCTCCTCGATGATGCTCAGACGTATCTGCGAATTGCTCTCCACAGGGCGATACCAAGCCTTCTGACTGAAGTAGTCCTGCAGATCCTTAGCCTGGAACTTCCATCCGTGACGTGCCAGAATCTCGTTGCGCATCAGTCGCAGTTCGTCTTTCGAGAAATGGCTCAGATAGGTGGTGTTCATCAGCCAGGTGGCCAGCATATCGCTCACCGGCTCCTGCTCTGCCTTTACCTCCTGTTCTACGCATCGCTGCACGTTGTCGGGAGTCATCACCAGTATATGACTGGCGTCCTTGTTCTTCTTACGCACAGCCAGGAAGGTCATACCCTCCTTGTTCACCAGTTGTACCTTGTCGCCCATGATGCCACGCACTGGCATATAGTCGTCAGGATTCTCCTTAGTCAGATAATAAGTGCCGGCAACCTCACCCTTCGAGAGCGAGAACTTATAGCGGCCGTCCTGGGCCGTCACGCCACGCATTACC
>Ga0310694_10004499_pt1 | contig 13492 bp, 24 predicted proteins | sample 174DNAGHGhighgp2_FD_203884 | JGI IMG/M metagenome (GOLD analysis project Ga0310694, IMG submission 203884) | Sheep rumen microbial communities from Palmerston North, Manawatu-Wanganui, New Zealand - 1742 DNA GHGhigh gp2 (v2) (version 2) | ecosystem: Host-associated > Mammals > Digestive system... | reverse complement strand
ACTTAACGCGTCGGTCCCGGTATTGCGAAAGCTGGTTAAACAGGATCTGCATCTGAGACAGGCATATCAGTTGACCAAGATTGCGGAGCGGGTAAACAATGAGCTCGCTTTTTTCAGTTCCCGGCATGAGGAGATCATGAAGAGCGACAAGCCAGATGAGGATAAAATCAAAATGATGAACGAACTGCTGAATTTCGAGGTGGACTGGCCTCTCGATCCGGTGGTGTTCACGTTTGATGATGATATCAGGCTGTCCGCTTCTGACATCGATACAGCTAAGGGATTGATTGAAATTAAAGAAACTTAAGAAGGAGGGAATTCTATGGCAAAAGTTACTGAGTACTCTCGGATAACAAAGATGAAGGATAATGATGTCCTTCTTGTCGATGGGCCGGACGGCACCAGGACAATTCTCCAGACTGATGCATCGAAGCAGATGGTCGGGGAAGTCATTATGGTCAATGAGACCGCCGGGGATTCGACGAAAGTTGTTATAAATACTACGGATGAAGAAATTGAGCTGGCGACGATGGCTGACCTGGAGCCAGTGGAAGAAGATGTTGATGAGTTAAAAGAATCTTTTAATAACTACGACAATCTAAAGAAGAATATAATATCACCAACTCTTTTTCAAGATACCATAAAAAAGCCTCTTGGTGAAAAGTACTGGGAGAATTTTAATTTTGAAGACATACAAGGACAAGCATATTCAACAATCGATAAAAACAATAAAGAGCATATTTTCTACCGTTCTGTTTCTTGTAAAGCTACAGAAGGAGGAACAGGGATTATTGATTTGCGCCCTTATGTAAGTTCTGAAAATGCTATTTCTTTGGTTGGTGTAAGTGCATTTAGAATATCCGTTTATTTAGAAGATGCGTCTTTATTTTCTCAAATCGTTCTTGAAATAATTGGCACTTCATGGAATAGAGCTTTTGATTTAACCAACAAGAAAAACGGTTGGAACGTATTTACTGTAGAAGTAAATACGGGTACTGTTAATGAGAACCAGTGGACATCACCTATAACACGATTTAGAATTTATGCCAAAGGACAAGCTGGAAGAGTAATGTACTTCGATACATTGCAGATGTTAAGAAGACCAAAAGGTCTTATTATATTTGTTGATGATAGTGGGTATAAAACATTCTATGATGTTGGATATCCGCAACTTAAAAATCTTAATGTTCCTGTTACATGGGCAATAGACCCCGTATTAATAGGTAATGATGCATCCAGAATAACGCAAGAAGATCTTAACACGCTTGCTCTTGATGGCAATTCAGAATTTTCATTTCATGGCTACACAGGAAACCCAACAAGTACAATGACAGGCGCGGAATTGAGAGACGATTGTGTATCAGCTTTGCGATATTTGCAGAAAAACGGACTATTACCAAAACATTTTTGGAGAGCCGCTTTTGTACAAAATAATGCACCAAATTACGCAAGCGTTGTTGATATAGTGCCTGTATTAGCATCTTATAATGGAGCAACTTCGCCAAACATTTTCCCATTTGCAAACCCACACAATATACCTCGAATAGCATTACACTCACAGCCAACAGGAGCACCAGAGCTATTCAGGCGGCTAAGACTTACACATTGTCTTTATGTGATTTACACACATGGAGTCCAAGACACGGGAAATTACAACACCACCCTTGAAAACTGGAATGCGTTTATTAATGCACTACAAACAGCAATCAATGATGGTTATGTAGAAGGCACAACATACGACAGACTAATGACATCAGAAGATTATTGATGTTACTTAAATGGAGCTTTAACTCACTAACCTCATGGGACACTCCGGCTTGCTAAACACTTGGTTCGGAGCATGATACGGCTGTTGGGAGATGGCTTGGCTGTATTAATTCATAACTGATAGTAGAGCGTTATGCTTGGCCAGCATGACACTTTTACTATACCGCATTATACTGTTTTTCGTCATGAGTGCACGCATGTGAAGAAACAGGATATGCAAAAATCTATTTTTATAGGAGGTGTATTCTATATGGAATATACGTCTCGTGCAGTCGGTAATGCCGCGCTCACTACTGGCATCATTGGCACCTCCCTCGGCGCTCTTTCCGGCGCTGGCGGTCTGGCCGGCCTGTTTGGCCTTGGTCCCCGTCCTGCCCCGGCAGATCCCGGAGACAAGCCTGTGACCCGGTATGAGATGGGTCTGTTCCAGCAGATCAATGAAAAGAACGACGAGATCGTTCTGCTGAAGGCCAATCAGTATTCCGACAACAAGGACGCGGGCCTCCAGGCGCAGATCAGCCAGCAGGCTGTCTGGAATGCCACTGCGGGCGCGACCATCGGTTGTCTCACTCAGCAGATTCAGCAGCTCCAGAGCATGACTAAGCTCATGATTCCGAACAGCAGCGTGGCTCCCGGCTGGGGCGCTGTCGTTGTGGAGCCCGTGATCGCTCCTGCCGCGACTACGCAGGGCACCGGCACTACCACGACCGGCGGCTGATAAGCCAGATTAAGGGAGGTGGGCAATCGTCTGCCTCCCTTCTCTACATTTGAGAGGGGGATTAAATTTTGCGAGTTACGAAAAACCAAATCGTCAACGGAGTCATTTCTTATGTAGAATCTGAGGTCATTCCTCAGGTTGGCGAAGATAAAGCGACACAGATCATCGTTTCGATAGCGGTGAAGGCTGTGCAGGCGAACTCCAAGCTGGTTGATTCCATTTTCGAGAATCAGCTGGTAAAGACTCTTCTCGATGCGGATGAAAACGGAACTTATGAGCTGGACGGCATCATGAAGTGCATCGAAGACAGCTTGAAGCAGTACGGGGCATTTCCGGTCAATCTTCCTGCCATTCCGTTTATCTCCAATTCAGAGAAGACCCTTGCTTTTTCAGAATCCGATATCGGTGAGATCAAGAGACGAATCGAAAGGAGTAACTAATCATGGCAAACGGAACAAATATGCCCGTGGCGATGAACGAGGAAGAAGAACTCGACATCACGGCTGAATTGAAGAAAGATCTCGAGGATGAAGAAGCGGACAACGGCAAGTATATGAAGCTGGCTGCAGCTGCCGATATGAAGTATCCCTGTCGCGGTTATGGAGCGATTCTCAGGGATATTGCCCGCGAGGAAGCCGTTCACCACAAGCACATCAAAATGATTCTCGAAGACATGCATACATCTATGGAGGATCAGAAATGGATGTAAGTATCTGGATTGGTATTTGCGGTCTTGCCATCTCAGCGGTGACATTCTTTATCGGACGCAGCACCGCAAACAAGCAGGAAGGCGAGAAGTCCGGATATTTGGCGTCTGATATCGGTTACATCAAAGCCGGGATCGATGACTTAAAGACCGAGATTCGCACCCTCAAAGTTGAAGTAACGGAGATCAGCACCCGTGTCACCCGTGCTGAAGAACAACTGCGCAGCGCCTTTGTCCGGATTGAGAACGTTGAGAAAGCAATTGCCAGCTAAGGTTATATTTTATAAGTTTTGAGAAAGGAGGGTTAAAAATGGCTCTTACGATTAAGAAGATTCCCATGCCTCAGGATAAGATTTCGATCAAGTGTCCGTACGTCATGGCGCCGACCCGGATCGTGATTCACAACACAGCCAATGATGCCAGTGCCCTGAATGAGATCAAGTACATGCAGTCGAACAATAATCAGACATCGTTTCACTATGCGGTTGACGACAAGGAAGCCGTGCAGGGTGTAGAGCTCTGGAGAAATGCCTGGCATGCCGGAGACGGTGGAAACAGGGATAAGAACAGCAAGTACTACAGTTACGGTAATCTGGAAGGCATTGCGATCGAGATCTGCTATTCCAAGTCCGGCGGGACAAGGTTTGACAAGGCCGAAAAGAACGCTGCCGAGCTTGCCGCGAAACTGTTGATTGACTTCGGCTGGGGGATCGATAAGATCACGAAGCACCAGGATTACAGCGGAAAATACTGCCCGCACCGGACGCTCGATTATGGTTGGGATAGATTTGTCAAGATGGTTTCGGACAAACGGGACGAAATGCTTGGCAAGAAAAAGACTTCGGCCACCAATCTGACGGCGACTACGCTGAACGGCTATACTCTGGAGCGGGCGACAGACTTCTCCATTGTCTATTGGGATAAGTCGAAGAAGAAGGGAACTGCAAAGTCTTACATTAATGGCGGGTTCTTCGGATATTTCAAGGAAGGGAATACCGCTTTTACTCTCCCTGTGGGCAATTTGGTATGCGATGTGACGCCGGACAGCCGGTTGGTTTATGCAGCGGAGAAGTACTGGCGGCCTTATATCAGCGGAGGCAAATTCCGGTATGGTGTTGCAAACAACCTCTCAAATCAGTTCCACGGCAAGAAAGTGACTACCCTGGTCCTTCCGACGAATGGGTCGCCTTACATGGCTGAGCTGTCTGCTCCTCCGGCTGATGCGAGATACGCTATCTCCGGGATACCGGTCATTCGCGATGGAGTGGACGTGAGCTACAACTCTTTCGTCAAGCCGCAGGGGTGGGACGCTTCTCCGTTCTATGCAACGAGCCGGAACTTCATCGGTCTGGTCGGGACAAGCATATGGATCGTCAGTGGCACGTCCAAGTCCAGCAATTTTGTTGCAACTTCGGAGGTCTATAACGCGCTGAAGGACTTCGGATTCAGTGATCTCTTGGCGCTTGACGGAGGAGGGTCCTGGTACCACAAGTACAATGGTAAGACTCCCTTTATGCTGACCGACAGAGATGTCAATAATCTGGTGATATTCGGATGAAGAAAGATACAGTGCTCTGGGCGCGGCAGTATTCAAAGCGCCTGATTACGTTTCTGCTGATTGCCTGGGCGTGCGGAGCGGTGATTGGGGGCGTCTACGAGTTCATACGACTCATAGCGGTCCCCGAATCCGCTTCCATGGACGCCTTTTATATTTACCTTGCGGTCCCTCTGACCTGTGGCATTCCGAGCTACGTGATCCCCAATATTTTCCTCAACAAAGAAAAAGTGCGGCAGGGATACGTGGCAGATTATGACGCGCGGGTTCTGGAAGGCTGTGGACTGGCCGAAGATGGGATCGGAGAAACACCTGTTGAGATTCAGCAGGACGACAATTGATATTTTGGGAAGGAGGCGGCACTATGATTAAGGGCTCTGTACAGGGGCAGGAGTTAATCATCGGATCTTCCGTGATCGCTGCCGACACAATCAACTATTTAACAGCAGAGTTCATATTTCGCACATCAGACTGGGATGGGCTTGTAAAGATCGCGCGCCTGTCAAATGGTGAAAACTCCGTGGAAGTTCAGCTCACGGACGATAAGATTCTGGCTTCTGATGGGTTGAACCTTACGGAAGGCTCGTGGGATATTTCGCTGACTGGGTATAAATACATTAACGGCGAGCTTGAACAGCGCATTACCACGACCCGCAGAAAGTTTACGGTTCAGCCTTCTGATATTCCGGACGGCGATCCGCTTCCTTCTCTTCCTTCTCTTGGAGAACAGATTCTCGGTAAAGTTGCGGAGATCAAGACCGAAGTGGACAGCATGACGGTAAGTGCTGAGATGCTCCCTTCCGGTTCTGAGGCGTTTGCAAACGTGACAACTCAGGATGATGTTATCCATATCTCGTTTGGTATTCCGAAAGGGGACACCGGAGAGAAGGGCGATAAAGGGGATAAGGGAGACAAGGGCGATATCGGAGCTACAGGACCCCAGGGCAGCAAAGGTGATACCGGTGCTGTCGGTCCAAAGGGGGATAAAGGAGATATCGGTTTAACCGGACCCAAGGGCGACAAAGGCGATCCCGGGGTGATATTTACGCCGAGCGTTTCGTCTTCTGGGGTATTATCCTGGAGCAACGACAGCGGAGAAGAGAATCCCGATCCGGTTGACATTGTGACGGCCGTACTCAGTGCTCTTCCGTCCGCAGTGGGGGTGAGCTTCTGATGGCTGATTTTGTTGTATCGGACAGCAGCCTGAGATCGATTGCTGACGCGATCCGTGAGAGAGGCGGTACATCATCTCCGATAATATTTTCGGATGGGTTTGCTTCGGCCATACGCGGTATTCCGCACGATGCCATAACAGGCAGTTTCACAGGCACCACGAGCGGCGTTCCTATGGACATAGAGCTGGATTATGCAGGAAGCAAGGATCCGACTGCCATTCTTATTTACCCATCCGAAGGCGCATACGATACGTCCGGAGTATTTACCAATATGATCAAGAGGTACGCCATTGTATATTGGGCAGGGATGAAGAGTGTACTTACGACGCCCCCCAGATATGAAGGGATAGGTCCTGATGACTTTATGTCATGCTTTCTTATGTTTAAGAACAGTACAACAAGCGGGCGTGTTACAAATACAATGTACGGCCTTCAGACTTATACCTACAAGGATATAGATGCATCTTCAAGCTCCACTTTGTCCGTGAGACTCAAGAGTAAATCTCTCATGTCCGTATTCATTGCTGGCGACAGCTATGGGTTTGCGCCGAACATCCCTTACAATTATGCGGTGCTATACTAAAATAAAAAGGAGGACCTCAAGTGAAATACCTTGTGATTGAGATACAGAAAAACGCTGATGGAGGCGTCGCTGTTCCGCCCATCGCGTCCTATGATAACTACTTTGACGCGCTGTCCCGTTATCACACCATCCTTGCAGCGGCTGCGATTTCTTTGATTCCCGTGCACAGCTGTGTACTGATGAACGAGGTCGGGCAGACACTTCGCATGGACAGCTACAACAAGTCGGAAGGAGTGGTTCAAAATGAAGTCTGATTTCTTTAAGAAGTTCCTCTCCCGGAAATTTCTGATTGCAGTTGTTGGAACGATCGTCGGGCTGGCAATCTCGCTCGGGGCAGACGCTTCCGAGATTCAGCAGATCGCCGGTGCTGTGGTGTCGGCTATCTCTGCCATCGGTTATATTTTCGGAGAGGCCATGGTCGATGCTGCGGCTGTGAAGAAAGAAGATCTGAAGGATTATAAGGAAGGAATCATATGTTAAAACGGATATTAACACGGATATTAACACGATTTAGGGGACACAAGACAGAAATGCCAAAAAAGGAAACGTGCGATGGTTGTAAGCATCTTTACTATAACAGCGATGGTTCTGTATCTTGTGATTCTCCGTGCGAGCATGCCTGTCTAACAAGCGGCGTGCGAATGTACAAAGAACTCAATTAAAGAAATCATTACCATACCATGAAAATTTATATATGGCACAACACGAATGGAATTGCGGATCAATATTTTGTGTGTAAAGATCACAAGGTATTGTTTCAGATTCCAAAGTGGATCGGAAGGTTATTCGCTTAAAGAAAACTTTAACTCAGTAGCATCCAAGTAATCATAAGAGGGATCTGGCAGACACTCATCCGGGTCCCTCTTTTATTTTTCCATTCTGGAATTTGTGTACGCAGGTGATCCCGATCTGAGTATAATCATACTTGTAGTAAAAGCTCAGGAGGTTATACAAATGGCGAGAAAGAACGACAATCCGCCGCAGGAAAGATATTCTATGACAATTGAAGAGGCGGCCGGGTACTCTCTGATCGGTGAGAACCGGCTCAGACGAATCATTGAGGAGGACAGAACACTGGACTGGGTGCTCCGGGTGGGCTCTCAGGTGCGAATCAAACGTGTTCTCTTCGAAAAATGGCTGGATGGGAAATACAATTTATAAGAAGGATAGTTGACAGGGCGAGGAAGATGCGGTACAATGATATTTGCTTGCCGGAGTCTGTTTCTGTCATGGCAGGAGGTTTCGGATGAGTGACAGACGGGATTCCAAGAACAGAAAGTTGAACAAGGGGGAATACCAGAGGGAGGACGGGAGGTATGCTTACCGCTACACGGATGTCGATGGCGCTGTGCGATGGACCTACAGCTGGAAGCTAACAGAGACAGACAGTGCTCCGAAAGGGAAGTCCTGCGGGAAATGTCTCCGCGATATGGAACTTGAGATTGCTCGGAAGCTTGCGTCTGGGGAGCGGGTATATACGGCAGATGTCCCAACACTCAACGAGCTTTTCGAGAATTATATTTTCATGAGAAGCCGGCTCAGAGATACTACAAAGAATTCGTATCGAAGTCTATGGCGTACACATGTCAAAGAGTCCATCGGGAAGAAGCAGGTTGACACAATTAAATATAGTGATGTCGTTCGGTTTCTTTCCGGACTGACGCGGAACAACTTGAAACCAAGCACCGTGAAGTCGATATATGATCTGATCAGACCGGCGCTTGGTATTGCCGTGAGCGATGATATGATAAGGAAGAATCCTGCTGATGGTGCTCTCGGACAGATATTTGAAAGCGGAAAGATCAAGAAGGAAAAACAGCACCCGTTGACAATTGCTCAGCAGAATACGTTCCTGGCCTTTCTGAGAGAGACGCCACGGTTCCAAAGACGATATCGGCTGTTTATATTTCTGCTGGGAACCGGATGCAGGATCGGGGAAGCTCGCGGGCTTACGTGGGGTGACTGCGACTTTGAGCGGGGGCGGATTATGATCAGGAGGCAGCTATCCTATCACAGAGCAGAGGGAGAGGACGGACTGAGGGAGCATATTGTCGAGCCGAAGACCGATTACGGCATACGGGTTGTTCCGATGTTTTCCGAGGTCAGAGAAGTGCTTCTTGAGGAGCTGGCAGAGCAAAGGAATGAAGTGAAGACTGTCGATGGCGTATCCGGATTGATATTTCAGACCAAGAAGGGCGGATGTCTGGATGCGGCAAATGTAGACCGGGCAATTGATAGTATCATAAAGCGGTATAATGCGGCTGAAGAGGTCAAGGCAGCATCCGAGGGCCGAGCACCAGAGTTCCTTCCGCACTTCAGCGTTCATAATCTCAGGCACACATTCTGCACGAGGCTCTGCGAGAATGAGACCAATCTCAAGGTGATCCAGGAAGTGATGGGGCATGCTGATATTTCAACAACAATGAACGTCTACAACGAGGTCATGGAAGAAGCGAGGTCGAGGAGTTTTGCCGAGCTTGAGGGGAAGATTATCTGAGGACGGTTTACTAAAAATTTACTAAAAACGATTTTGTACAGGTAAGAAATTATAAGAAAGTATAAGAAGATATTTCGGCAGCTTAGATAAATTGTTGACGTGGACAGCGTGGGTTTGCTGTGAAAAATGAATAAAGAGACGAGGTTTTGAGGGCTCGGTTGGAGAGAAATGAGCAAATACAATTTATTTCGTGACAAACTTGTATTTTCTTCAGAAACCGATTAATGAAGCCGTTTGCGAGATCTACAAAACAATTTAACAAGCGGGTTTACTAAAAATTTACTAAAAATGGCAGAGGCGGCTCCGGCAAGTGCTTTCTCTGACGATGATATTTTCTGAGAATAGGACGACTGCGCCTGTTTTGAGAAACTACTATTGTCGCGTACTACGCATGTCCCTTAATGGAATAATATTCCAAAAATTATTGGAGGGACATAAAATGTACGGAAGAAGATTTATGGAAATTGGTGCCGCTTTACAGTGGGCAAGCAAGACCCCAGAGGAAGCAAGAGCTCAACTCAAGAAGAGCTGTCAGCTTTGCTCGGAGAAATACGGGATCCGCTGGAACTGCACCAAGTGTCCGATCGAATACGCACACGAAACTGTCATGAAGGAGATATTTGGAATTGACATCACGAAAGAGGAGAAGGCCTGATATGGCCTATCCTCTTTTTTTTTATTTGTCGCGAAATTAACATGTCTCCTAATGAAAGAGTAATAGCTTAATTGGTAAAAGCACTGCTAGATGAGCAGAAGTTTGTGGTCCGATTCCACATGCTCTTTCTTTTTGTTTTCGTGTACGCAGGTGATTATGATCCGTGCTAAAATAGTATCCGGAAAATTCCCAGGGTGCTTAATTTTAGAAATCTTTTCGAAAGGAGAAAAGACATGTGGGTTTACATTACGGTGGCGCTTGCAGGAATCATCGTCGGGTTCTTCCTCAGGATAATCCAAAGCAGTATTCACGATGTGAAGGATGTAGCTGGAGTTCTCAACGTCGTAAAGGTTGGGGACAATCCCGAAGATCTGCTCCTTGAGCTGGACGAATCCCCGGGAAAATTGTCGGATGGACAACTCGTAACGCTCTATGTCAGGGCAACGCGAAGGTAGCATGGCTCTTAATGGAATCTGTTATATTCTGAAAGGAGAACAACGATGAATGAACAGAATTTGGAACTGATCGAGCAGGAAGCAAAAAGACTGCTGGAAGAAGACCTGAGCAAGTGTGCGTACGGGAGTGAAGACTCGAAGGCTTACTTGCAGGACCTCAAGGAGCTGTCAGCGATGGCAAACGAGGCGAAGGAACTTGAGATCGAGAAGATGAAGGTAAAAGCGGAAGCGGAAGCCAAGGAGAAGGCTCTGCAGCTCGAATATGAAAAGAGCATGCGGGAGTCCGATGACAAGGCGAAGGAGCGAAAGACGAATCGGATTCTTGCCTGGATCGATGCCGGAGCTAAGGTTGTCGTTGCGGGCACGGCCGTTGTGGTCTGCGTACTGAACAACAAGTTCACTGGCGGTGCGTTGAATGAGGTGCTCAAGTACGAATCCGGCGGGGAATATATTTCCTCGATGATCGGTAAATCTGTCATCGGAGGACTTTTCCGGAAAGGAAAATGATTCTGAGCGAAGGGGTTGCGCTGAACAAGCGTGGCCTCTTTCTTTTTATATTTGTCGCGTGGAATTCATGGCTCTTAATGGAAACTCATTAAAAGGAGAGATATACACATGGAAAACATTTCCGAAACCAAGAAGAGACTTACGGTCGGCAAGGTGAAGAGATACATCAAGGAAGCGAAAGAGAAAGGAGTAAAAGAGCTTCTCGATGTCGGCTTTACGCACCAGGAGATCGAGAAGATTCTTGCGATTCCGGAGAGCTCCATCAGGAGTCTTTCAAAGAATGAGAACGAGGAGGATGAGGAGCCGCCATAGTGCGGACTTCTCTTCTTCTTATTTCTCGCGCAGCCACCATGTCTCTTAATGGAGAAAGGGCTCTTATCTCCGATCTTATAGAAAGGAGAAAGATCATGAACTTCTTTAACGAGAAGCGGTGGCTTGCGTTTGAGACAGGTAAATTCATCTGCGCCAAATGCGGAGCCGAAATGAAGTTCGAGGACAAATGGGAGGAGCATCTTTACTGTCCGAAATGCGGGTACAAGGTTGATGCCGAGCACTACGGATTCGACAGTGAAGAGGAATATGAAGCTCTCTACCCGACCCTCGAAGAACGGCTTGCCAGAGAAAAGGCAAAAGAAGCTGAGAAAACCGAAAACTGAATGATCTAAGAGAAGAGGGGATTCCCGGAAACGGGTTTCTCCTCTTTTTCTATTTATATTTGCCGATGAGATACTATTCAACGCCGCCGAAGCTGTGCAGGCAGGTCTACGGCGAGACTTACAAGTGTGATCACCCGGTCTACAACAAATGCACGCTGTTCAAGGACGGAGAGCGGGGATTAGCTGTGATCCAGCAGAGGTACGACAAGATCCATAAGTACACCTGGTGGACAAGGATTGAGCCATGGCTGGCCAACCGATTATATTTGGAGCCTGGGTTCAGGCAGCTGGTCAAGGAACGCGCAAAGGAGCCTATGAATGGACTGTATCCGACAATTACTGTACGGCAGGCCATGTGGGCGATCCGGATGAAGCCGTTGAAGAAAGAGAGGTGGGAGACGGTGTTTGACCGGAAAGATATTTGACGCGAAGATTACATGCGGCTTAATGGAGAAATCCTAATTTTTTATCGGAGGTTCTTATGAATAAAAAAGTGAATGTATTAGAGAGACTTTATCCGAGAATAAACAAAGACAGGAACACTGTATACCTCCCGAATGGCTGTTGGGCGGACTGGAGTCAATATGGAAAGAACGTAGAAGACGCGATAGATTACTTCAACGATGCCAAGTACACCGAAAATGTCGGAATCGGTATCGGTGCCGTTTTTGGGGCTATTCTGGTCGGAGGAGTTGCTATCATAACTCATTGTATCAAAAAGAGCAAGAAGAAAAAAGAGGATTCTGAAGAGGCGGAGGAGGCTTAACAGCCCCTCTTGTCTTTTGCCGCGAAATAAGCACGGCTCTTAATGGAAGCGATTCTAAATTCTTTTTATTACAGGAGTGAACTATGAAGCTTATTGACAAGATCGCGTACAAGGTGGCTACCGACTGGATCGTGGCTTATATGAATGCCTATGACTACGAGGAGTATGACGCTGTCAAGGCGCTGTCCAGCTTCGGGGAAGGATTCAGTCATGAAGGACTGAACGATTTCCTTGGAACCGTGACATCGGACTGGGAGAGCGGAAAGCCCTTCAATTACGGCGGAGAAAAGCCTATCATGTGGTTCTGGTATGTCATCAGATGTACGCAGACGTTCAAGCTGGCAACATGGCTGGCGAAACAGGAAAAGAAAATGAAAGCGCAGAAGAACGGCGGAGGGGTCTAACAGCCCCTCTTGTCTTTTTTGACGCGAAAATTGCATTTGCCCTTATGGCAATAAACCGAAAGGGGACTGACAATGAACAAACTGAAAGAATTGGCAAATAAGACCGAATATGAGACGGCGTGCTTGGTGCTTGAAGTCGATGAGCTGTTATCAAAGGTCGATAAGGAGTTTTCACTGAGCCGAGTAGAGAAAGAATACTATTACGGCAGAGTCGAAGACTATCGAGCTGGTATGCGCTACGATATCGGGAATTGGGACGCGGTCAAGTATATTTTGTGGTCTCGGATATTCAATCTGAGGATGCACATTGTCAAACTGGTGGCGAAATCGGCCATAATCAGAAAGGCGAGGGAGGCTTAACAGCCCCTCTTGTCTTTTGACGCGAAATCAGCACGGCTCTTAATGGAAGTAATTCCGCAATTTATATTTACTGGAGGTACAATTATGAAGCTCGAGAAGTTAATGATTGCCGCAACAAGTGCGATCGGAGGCATGCTGTTTGCTGGGCTGGCTATGGCAAAAAGTCATGAAGATGCGAAACGCAAAGCATTTAAGGACGGCTGGAACCAGGGCGTAGCTGATAACACCGATGCCTGGATGACGATGTGGCGATTTGAACATCCCGTTAGGACTTCTGATGCAGAATCCGTAAACAATGAAACGGAAGAAACTGAAGTGAAAGAGGAATCTGAGAAGAAAAGCTCGGGGAGGTATCCCTGGGGGTCCTGATACAGGGCCTCTTTCACTTTTGACGCGAAATCAGCACGGCTCTTAATGGAACATGAGCAATTATATTTCTGAAAGGAGAAAACTTATGGCACTTGAGAAACTGAAGAGCTGGGCGAAAGAGAAAGCGGAGGATGTGAAGACGAGCGTCGACATCAAGCTCTGGCAGCTCGGAGAGTGGGCTAAGGAGAATCCGGAACAAGCGGCAACTATTGCTTGTACGGCTATCGGTGCGGCCGGAATCATCGTCAAGAGGATCGATCGTGGGGCACGGATCCACAAGGAAGAGTTGCTGAAGGACCGGTATATCTACGACCGCTCG
>Ga0310694_10004498_pt1 | contig 13492 bp, 6 predicted proteins | sample 174DNAGHGhighgp2_FD_203884 | JGI IMG/M metagenome (GOLD analysis project Ga0310694, IMG submission 203884) | Sheep rumen microbial communities from Palmerston North, Manawatu-Wanganui, New Zealand - 1742 DNA GHGhigh gp2 (v2) (version 2) | ecosystem: Host-associated > Mammals > Digestive system >... | reverse complement strand
GATGGGATACGACGGTCCCTCGGGATTATTGTTGTGCATGCCATATACCCATTCGCGTTTATCACTTTGCTTCCCCAAGAACACATCAAGCTGACTGATGCCATCAAGGCCTTGCACAGGTTCTCCTCCTGCTGCTTCGATAAGAGTGGGCAAGATGTCTTCATACTGAACAAGTGCATCGCTGACACTTCCGGCTGCCACTTTCCCAGGATAACGAACAATCATCGCACTCGACTGCCCGTAGCGAAAGCACGTCCACTTGGCAAAAGGCATCTGCGGACCTTGCTCGCTAAGCACAATCACAAGCGTGTTCTCGTCTGCTCCGGCTTGTTTCAAAGCAGACATCGTCATGCCTACCTCATCGTCGAAAAGTCGTATCTCGGCCAGATAGTTGCAGAAGTCTTCGCGCGTCTTAGCGTTATCCACGCAATTTGGAGGTAACTTGATGTCGGAAGGATTGAATTCTGAGGGGTTACCTGCATCCCAAGGCATATGGCTGTTAATGCTGCAAACGAAGAGGCAGAAAGGCTGACTGCTGTCGCGCTGCATAAACTCGAGAATGCCTTCGGGCGTGGACTTCTTTGGATGCGAGACTGTGCATCCTACCACAAACCCTGGTATCTTCTCGAAGCCATACACCTTCGGCTGGTTTACTGGATGGTCTTTTCCAGCCCTACCCACACGATAGCCAAGATCGGAGAGGTAATGCGTCACACTCTTCACCCTCGAATATGTGGCTTTGTGATTCAAGAAAGAACCATGATGGGCAGGATAAAGGCCAGTATACATTGAGGCACGAATCGGCACGCTTATTGCCATCGAAGCAAAGTTGTTGGTCATAAGCATACCTTCACTGGCAACACGATCGATGTTGGGCGTAGCAAGGTTCTGTCCTCCATAACAACCCAATTCACATCGTCCCATGTCGTCGGCAATGATGACAAGGATGTTAGGCTTCTGCTGAGCCATAGCTGAGGTCAACCCAAGCGGCAACAAAGTCAATGCATACTTCTTCATAGTCTTTTTACCTTAAAACTGCTTATCTCCTTAATGTATTTAATGTCTTCTTGTTGTTCTCAATAATGATTCCTTTATAGGATTGGCTGTCAGGCACTCTTTGTCCTGCAAGATTATAGCTTTCACCTTTTAATCTTTTCACCTCTTCACCTTTTCCAATGCCTGTTGCGTCTTCATCAAACTCGAAAGCTCCCATGTCTACATGAACGCCGAAAAGTCGATTCTTACCAGCAAGATCAAAACGACTGATAGCGGCAAAGTTGTCGTTACCTGCATCGATGCATGGTGACTCTTCCTGCAATTCGTAACACGCTTCTTCTATTTCGCTGAGACTTGTATAGCCATCAACAGAAGGAACGTTCACAAACATTGGTGTGTTCTCCTGCGACAGAAAGATGTGGCCTTCGTCGTTTCCATCCGTAAACTTCGTGCTTGAACTTTCTATAGCGGAAGATATAGAGACGACCGTTCCGCCGCCATTGACATCGGCATTCTGTCCGTAACTGCTGAAACTGTTCTTGCCCGTATTGTGCCACGCAATACTATTATATACATTCAGATTCGAACCATTTGTACCAAGGCCGAATGCACCGCCGGGACCTGTGGCGACATTGTTGCTAAGGGTACAATTGATGATGGTTGCTGTGGTGCCACCTCCTACTTGAATTGCTCCGCCATTACCCGAAGAGGTGTTGTTGACGAAGAGACTGTTCTCGATGCTAACTTGTCCCAGATGGCAATGGATGGCTGCGCCGTTCTTACCATTCTGCGTCCTGTTGTTGCGAAAGATGCAATTCCTTACTATTGCACCATTTGTTAAGATTGCTCCACCGCCATTCCCATTACCGTTTGCTCCTGCTTGGTTGATGCCATTCTGCACGACGAGTCCGTCGAGAACAGTTGTTACTGTACCGTCAAGATTGCTGCTGCGAAAGGGAGAAATCGTCCCTCCACCATCGATAATGGTTTGATGTATGGTAATTTTACGTTCATCAGGTGTCAACTCGCTGCCTTCGAAACCTCCATAGATTTCTAGCTTGTCAGGGTGGATGGGGGAAGTGATATGATATGTTCCTTCTTTCAGCCAAAGCGTAGCATTGCCTACATAAGTGTCGGCAAGTGCCAGAGCATGACTGAGACTTGTTGCCTGTTGCCATGAAGTACCGTCACTTGTGTCATCACCATCGGGAGAGACATAAATAACAGAATTCCCGACTGCAGGTTCCCCATTGTCGAACTCGTAAGCGCCCATATCTATTTGAGCTCCCGACAGTCGGCGATTCATGCCTAAGTCATAATCAAGTCCGGAAGTCAAGTTTGCATTACCGGCATCAATACAAGGTGAGCCTTCTGTCAGTTCATAACTATCCTCTTGGAACAAAGGAGTAATATCCTCGGAGAGCATTATGTGGTTAGTATCGTCGCCATCCGTGAATTTCGTGCTGGTACTCTCAATGGCAGAGTATTTGGAAACAACTGTACCACCGCCATTGACGTCTGCATTTTGGCCATAACTGCTGTAGTTGCCGTTACCCGTATTGTGCCAGGCAACACAATTATAGACATTCAGATTAGAGCCGTTTGTGCCCAAACCGAATGCTCCACCTGGTCCAGAGGCTTGATTATTAACAAAGGTACAATTAACAACTGTTGCCGTCACACCACCTCCAACTTGTATCGCACCGCCGTTACCTGTCGAAACATTCTCGACGAAGAGGCTGTTCTCGATGCGTAATTGTCCTGTATGGCAATGAATGGCTGCTCCGTTCTTGTTGTTTTGGGTGCGATTGTTACGGAAGATGCAGTTCCTGACGACAGCTCCATCGTTGAGGATTGCTCCGCCGCCATTGCCGTTACCGTTCGCTCCAGCCTGATTGATGCCGTTCTGCACGATGAGGCCATCAAGGACTGTGCTAACAGAAGTCGCCAGACTGTTGCGGAAAGGACTAACGGTTCCGCCGCCGTCGATGATGGTTGAGTTACTCTTCCAATCGCGTTCCGCCAGCTTCTTCTCAGTTCCATTGAAGCCTCCATAGAATGCCACATTGTCGGAGATGACAGACGAAGTGACATTATATTGACCTTGCTTCAGCCAGACTTGCGTACCAGAAGCACCTTCGGCAAGCGAGACGGAGTGGCTCAAGGTCGTTGCCTTTTCCCATGATGTGCCGTCAGCATTTTCGTCACCATCTGGAGCTACATATATTATATTGTCAGCATACTCGCGATAAGCTTCGTTGAACCAATCGATGGCTGCTTTCTTCAGTCGTTCTGCAATTGCAGGATAAACAGATGCAACGTTGTGCTTCTCGTTGAAGTCAGTGGTCATATTGTAAAGTTCAGTCCTCGAACCATCGGCATTGACCAATAACTTCCATTCGCCTTCACGGACGGCTATGTGCGGACTGACTCTATCTGCCTTGCACTTGCCGAATTCCCAAAAGAGAGGAGTGGTGCGTTCACGTTCCGACTGACCTGTTATGACGTCGCTCATGTCGAGACCATCCAGGGGATAGTCCGTCGGAACCTCTGCTCCGGCTATCTGGCAGAGAGAAGGAAAAAGGTCCACCATGCAGACAACCGAGCTCTCATTCTTTACTCCTGCTGGAACATGCCCTGGCCAACGAATGATGAAAGGCATGCGTATGCCGCCTTCATAAAGGGTACCTTTCTGTCCGCGAAAATCGTTAGTACGATGCCCATCGAAGGCCGGAGCAGGACCATTATCGCCAGTGAAGATGACGATGGTGTTCTGGTCGATACCCAAGTCCTTTAAACCCTGCATGAAGCGGCCTATCTGCTTGTCAAGTTCTGCCAACACAATAGAGAAGTTATGAGAGGATTCCCGCTGAGATGCTTCGTCGCCCTCATAAACCCAAGGTGTGTGAACATCATCTGGCCAAAGACTAACAAAGCAAGGTTGGCCTTTATGACGCGAGAGGAAGTCAAGCGTCTTGTCAACGAAGTAAGCTGTTCGGTTCCAACGTTTAATGGGATCTGTAGCTGCCCATATCCAGTTAGATGAAGTTATCATTGGATCTGGGTCTGGACTTTCCCAAGTGGAAATATATTCGTCGAAGCCATAATTACGAATAGAAGGTGCATTCTTCACATCTCGACCCCCACCCATGTGCCACTTGCCGAAGTGTCCTGTCGCATATCCGCTGTTCTTCAACGCACGAGCCATTGAAGGTGCTTTGTCGCTGAGGAAGTCGTTCTGCTCGTTCTTAGCATTATTCACACGCTCCTGCAGAAAGGTGTTGATGCCCCATCTGGTTGGATACATGCCAGTCGTCAGACCTACTCTGGACGGAGAACTGATGGGACAAGACGTATAGAATTGCGTCAAGGAGAGTCCCTCGTTGGCCAATTGGTCAATGTTGGTAGTGTTGACATAATCGCCTCCAAAGCACGAAGGGTCCGAGTAGCCCATATCATCGATGTTCAGGATGATGATGTTGGGCCTCTCTGTCTGTGCCAAACCCATAACAGGAAGCAGCGATGCAGACGAAAGCAAAAGGTGTCTTGTCTTCATATATAATAATGTATAAGAATTCTTATAATTAGTCGAGTCAAAACGTCACACGGGTAAATTGAAAACATCACACGTGAAGTTGGTCTACGACACACGTGAAGTTTGCCAACGACACGTGTGATGTTTTTTACCAACTAGCGAGTACTATTCTTCCGTATCGACCTCTTCGTCCCAAACGTCCCAGCTGCTGGACTTTGTCAGGGCGTCATCGTCTGTGGCATTCCCTTCCTGAATGGAAAGAGCCATCATCTGTTCCACTTCGGCAAACTGAATCTCTATTGCAGGATATATATATGACTTTTTCATTGCAATAACAATTTAAGATTAAGAAATATAGCTTTAGACACTAGTAGAGAACTTTCTTTCCACCTACGATGTTGACGCCTTTTTGCATCTTGCTCATGCGTTGACCTGCAAGATTGTAAATGCTTTCGTTGAGGTTATCGTTAATGCCTGTTATGCCAGTAGCGCCATCTCCGAGGAAGAAGGCTTTCACGCCTGATGAGGGTGCAGTCAGATAAGCTCGATTAGCATTCACATAAGGAGCAGCCACCTCTGGGTTAACCAGATAGAAACCAACTTTCTCTGCTTGCTTTTGAAGCACATAACTGCCAGCTGGAGCAGGAATTCTGCTGTATGTACCAGTTAAAGCACCAAATGTGGGAGCTTCTACAGCAGGAACTTTGCTACCAGTGAAAATGTAAGTACCAGTTGCTGCCTCCAAAACGACAGGAGTATTGGCTGGAATAGGATTCACAGGAGTAAGGTCTATCGTGACACCATTTGTGTTGACCTCTGCAGTGTATGCTTTAACTCCCTCAGGAACAGCGGCTTCCATCGGAGCTACAAAAGTTGCATAACCTGCATCTGTAACATCAACAGACAAAGTCAAACTCTCTTCTGCTTGGCCGAGATAATACAACTTCACATCGCTCAGGCCTATCCATGCAGAAGCTGGACAGCCTTCAGTCGACTTGACGCCTAAAGTCAAAGTGCCATCTGTCACAGTCACAGTAAGCAGTTCTGTCTGATAAAGACGATGTCCTAATGAACCATTTGCCTGGTCAGGATTGCCAGGGAAGAAGTAGTCGCCAACTTGTTTCTGGTGTACATTGGCTACATTATCTGTGGCTTCCAAAGAATATACGGAAGGAAGCTTGATGGTCTCATCATTGGCATAACCCACAGCAAAGACGGCAGCATCGCCATCAGTCTTGTATGTATTCAAGTCTGTAGCATTGAGCGCACCCAAACCTGTAGGAGCATAGAAACCTGTGAAAAGCACCTGATAAGTTCCATTAGGCACCTCAATTCCAGTTTGTGAAATATTAACACTGTTGGAACCTTGTACCTGACAATGACGGTTGAAACGGTTAAAGTCATTCCATTGTTCATTGCCCCCTTCTCTAGTTACTACCCAATTGTTGCGCTCGTTGTTGTTTGACAGATCTGGGTTCTTGACAAGGAAGGTAACATCAATTGGATTTGTGGCTGAAGCATTATCCTGAGCGTACTGAAGACGCTCTTCACGAGTGACAACCTGCCAAGTCGTGGCTCCCAAGTCAAAGGCTCTCAAATAATTGTTAACATCAGCACTCAAGGTGGCAAACTCGCTTTCTATAGTATAAGCATTCGTTACGCCTTCGACTTCTTTGGGAGTGAACTGCCAGGATGTGACTGGCTTATTAGTGTCAAAATAGAAGCCGTCTCCATTCATTGAGTTATTCTTTGTATAGCGAGGTCCAATCTGATAGCCGCCTTCTTCAAGGGCAATCAGTTCGAAGTCAAGACCTCGATCACCTAACTCGCCACGAGTCGTCCAACATTGCAAAGTCAGATCAGGATTGAATCTGTTGTTGTTCTGGAGCCACATGCCACTCTCCACGTTATAGAGATAGACACTGCCATCCAGCACATCGGTGCCCACATATGGACTTGTGAGAGAAGACTTATTTACACTTGGAACTTCAAGAATTCTCCAGACAGACCATTGGTTTGCACCCACAACAGAATTAAAGCCTTGAACTTTAGTATTGTCACCTGCACGGTTCAGGCCGATAGTACCGGCACTGAAATCGTATGGGGTACGATCAGTAGAAGTCATGCGATAGAAGTTCTCACCTGCCTGACCACCTTCAGCATCGCCCTTGATGTAATACTCTACAGGTGTTGTTCCCATATCGACAGGAACTTCTGAATCAGGACAAGCCTGGATGTAGTTGCCAGTCTTAACATTCTTCACATAGTAACAGTCTGCGTTTCCTGTAGGAACAAAAGTCCACAGACTTCCAGACACTTCGTAACCAAGGAGCAACTTACCCGTTCCTTTGTCCTGCATGAATGTGTTGAAGTCAGGTTTGCAGACAATTGTATACACTTTGTCTGAACTAAACGACTGAGCAATGGCAGTTGTCATTGCAGATGCAAGAAATAGTTGCACCACTAAAAAAAGCTTTTGTTTCATAATATTATATTTAATTAAATAGGTTTTGCACTGCAAAGTTAGCCTTTTTTATGTTAACTTCTACTTGGCGGCAAAAATATATACTCAAAATATAATATCAGACAACATGTATATCATTGGTTTAAAACAACATACATGATTATACAAAGATATATTATATGGAAGATATATATATTATATATAGAAGCAAAAGTTATATAGGAAACAGATTTATAAGCCTATTTCCTGGACATCTTGCTCAAAAGTTTCAGGATTAATGGCCATAGCACGAGTACGAACTCTATAGTTTAGTATGGTGTTGTATGAGTAGTTTAACACGCGTGCTATCTGATGATTGCTTGTTATTCCAAGCCTGATAAGGGCAAAAATGCGCATGGAGGGAGTTAGAAGAGCATCTCCTTCGTGCTTTCTATATTCAGGCATCAACAGAGCATTGAAATCAGCACTAAAAGTCGGGAACATAGACATAAGCAATTCATCTAACCTGTCCAACTGTTCTTTCTTGCTGAAGTTTTTTTGCAGTTCCTTGATAGATTTCTGTACCTGCTCGTATTGTGACTTCTTCAGCTTCTGGTCTGCTTTGATGGCGAACTCCTCGAACGTGTTCGTAAGTTCGCTGTTCGACTCAAGGAGTTTCCCCAGATAGGCGTCTTTCAGGCGATTAGAGTCACGCAACAAAGTGTTAGCCCTAGACAGGCTTTCGTTTTCGTCCTGAAGCAGAGCGTTTTCATTATTTGCTTTTTCGGCCAAATCAATATGACTTTTCAACAACTTACGGTTCTTCTCACTGCGATACAGAATATACAATATATAAATAAAGAAGAGAGAGACTGTGGCAACTAACAAGAAGACCAAGATGGCATTCTGCCTGGATTTCTCTTTCGTTATGTCTGGAATGATTTTGTCTATGTGGGTAATTTGAGAACGCATTCCATAGAACTCGCCATTCTCAATAGCTAAGTTTACGTATTTACTTACATTGTGAGTTAAATGATACTGTTTAAATAAGTGCTCTGTCAAATCAATGATGGATATGGAAGAGTTCTGCGCATTCAGTATGTCATTCTTGGTGGCTTGAATATAATAATGTGTGGCTTGCTCATGTTTACCTTGATGTTTGAAGCATTTTCCTAAAGAAGCTAGTGCAAGAGTATTCAGAACGTTGTCATCCTTCCTTATGTACTTCAGAGACTTTTCAAAATATTGCTGTGCCACATCGAACTGGCGTTGTCGACCGTATATTCTTCCCATGATGAAGTTCCTAATGCCCTCGTTCTCAGAATAATCCAGACTTTTACGGAACATATCAATGCCCAAGTTGTTGTAACGTTTGGCATTTATGGAGTCATTAACATATACGGCAAGGCGTTGATAAGTTATACCATAATAAAAGTAGTATAGGCCGAGAATGCTGTCATTCACATTAGGGAATTCCAAATCAACAGACTTCAGCATGTCCAGCGCTTCGACAAACAGACAGGCCTGTGCCATGTTGAAACTGGATAAAATTCGCGATTCTGCCATCAAGTTTCCATCTCCGATTTTGTCGGAAAGCAAGCGCAACTTTTGAGAGAACTCGCTGGCATAGTCATACGAGAACATCTGAGCATCCTGCAACATGCGTCTGTTGGTGTAATATCTGAATTCATCATTATAATCGGTATGCTTATGGAGCTGCAGCATGACAGAGTCCATCTGGCATTTCAAACTGTCACGGAAGAACAGCTTTTTCTTTATAAGACCATTCAGGATATTCAATTCACGGCGATTGTCGTCACTCATTTCTTTTTGGCTGTTTCTTGTGCTGTACAAATAAGCACCAACCATGAAAAGAATGATTACGAATGCGACTATATGTCGAATATATCTGCTCATAATTAATGTCGGACAATGTCTTTCTGCTGCAAAGTTAAAGCTTATTTCCGAAAAGCACAAATGATTTTACAAGAAATCGCTTGTCAAATATAGAACTTTAGTTAAACTTAAATATCTCAATGGTTTCGGTTGTTGAAAATAAAGTACCACTTTCACCATGCAAAATTTGGAATAAAAGCAAAATAAAGCTATCTTTGCAACAGACTATGAATCAAATTCGCATCTTGTAGCATGAACAGGTTGTTTTTTCTGTTATTATTGTTCGTGATGGTCATGTCCGCAACTGAAGCCCAGTCGCAGACTTCCCCTGACAGAGGTTTCCGGTTGCGACTGATGAACCATTGGGACAATCCCGACGGAACAGTGGAGCGTGGCTATGCTGGTCACTCACTCTGGAAATGGGAAGAGATTCCTGTCGATAGCCGAAAGCGATTGCCTCGGCATCTGCGAAAAAGATATGAGGAGTATGGGCGTCGTCTGCACGACTATGGCATCAACGGCACAGTTCTGAACAATGTGAATGCCAAGCCAGTAATGTTACGGACTGATATGCTACAACGAGTGGCTCACATTGCCGATGTACTGCGTCCCTATGGTGTGCGGGTCTATCTCTCGGTCAACTTTGCATCACCAAAAGCATTGAACGAAGTGGAAACGGCTGATCCTAAGGACGGAAGAGTACAGGAGTGGTGGAAGCGAAAGGCTGATGAGATCTATTCCTTGATACCAGACTTCGGTGGTTTCCTTGTTAAAGCGAACAGCGAAGGCGAGCCTGGACCAGCCGATTATGGACGAAGTCATGCCGATGGCGCTAATATGCTGGCAGCTGCTCTGAACAGACATGGTGGCATCGTAATATGGAGAGCATTCGTCTATGCACCAACAGGTGATGATCGTGCCAATCAAGCTTATAACGAATTTGTACCACTCGACGGACAGTTTGCCGACAATGTTATTTTGCAGATAAAAAACGGTCCTATCGATTTCCAGCCTCGCGAACCTGTCTCCCCATTGTTCTTTGCTATGAAACGGACGAAGATGATGGCCGAACTGCAAATCGCGCAGGAATATACGGGCCACAGCATCCACACTTGTTTCCTCGTTCCGATGTGGCACGACTTCTTTGCCAAGCTAGCGGCTCATGGTGTACAGTTGGAAGGGGTTGCAGGCGTAGCAAATACTGGCGATACAGAGAACTGGACTGCCAATCCGTTGGCTCTGGCCAACTGGTATGGGTTCGGACGTTTGGCATGTGAACCTAAGACAGAGCCTCGCAAGATAGCTGAAGACTTCCTTCGGAAGAATTATACGAGCGATGAGCGGTTTGTCGGGCCTGTGACGGACTTGCTCCTGCGCAGCCATGAAGCGTTGGTGGATTACATGATGCCGATGGGACTGCACCACATTTTCGCTGCCGACCATCACTACGGACCAGAGCCGTGGTGCGAACGTGCGGGATGGCGCGAGGACTGGTTGCCTCGCTATTATCACAGAGCTGATTCCATTGGCATTGGATTCAATCGCACAGACCATGCAGAGGCTTGTCTCAAAGGGGCGCAAGGCTCGAACAATGTGGCCCAATACCCCGAGCCGCTGCGTTCCTTATATAACAATATGGAGACATGTCCCGAACCGCTTCTGTTGTGGTTCCATCATGTAGCATGGGACTACAGCATGAGTGACGGACAGACGCTATGGGAACATCTCTGCCGACATTACGACCAAGGAGTAAAGGAGGCGCAGGATTTCGTGAGTATCTGGAAGCAAGTCAAACCCTACGTTGACCGTCGTCGTTATAAAGAACAATTATGGCGATTGCAACGACAGGCCGACGATGCACAATGGTGGCGTGATGCCTGCCTGCTCTATTTCCAGACTTTCTCGCAGATGCCTTTGCCATTAGGCTCGCCGCCAACGGTTTTCACGCTCCAAGAGTTGCAAGCTTTCCGTTTGAAGATGGACAATTACAGCGCTCCCGACCCTCAAGCACTACCACAAGTACAACGCATTCGATTACCAAGCATATTCGGCGACGGTATGATGCTGCAGCGTGACGAGCGAATTCCCGTATGGGGCTGGGCTGAGCCAGGCAGCAAGGTCAACGTGGAGTTGAATGGCCACCACGCTTCGGCAAAAGCGGATGAAGACGGCAGATGGGAAGTTCTGTTGCCAAAGATGAAAGCAGGCGGGCCATACGAGCTGACGATAGGGAACCTTACAATTCATAATGTGCTAATCGGCGATGTATTTCTATGCAGTGGGCAATCGAACATGGAACTGCCCATCAGGCGCTGCATGGACAGTGTAGCAACTCTGGTTCAGAATTATGCGAACCCTCACATTCGCTACCTGAAAGTCCCACATCAGTATAATTATCTGAACCCCGCCGACGACATGACTGTCCGTCCGTGGCAGGACATCACACCCGAGAACTGCGGAGATGTGAGTGCACTCTGTTATTTCATGGCTCGCGAGCTGCAAGAGCAGTATGATGTTCCCATTGGCATCATCAATAGTGCCGTCGGTGGCACCCAAGTGCAAGCGTGGATGCCACAGCAGACGCTCGAGAAATTCGAGGACTATGCAGACGAATTCCAACAGCTTCGACATCGACAAAAGAACTGGCCAGATTCGGTCAGTCGTGTCGAACAACACATCGCAGCAGAATGGGACAGGCAGACAAATGCATGCGACAGCATATTGTATCTCTGGAACCGTGCCGATTATGACTTTGCTTCGTGGCAAGACGTCGGGATGTTCGATGACTGGAGCAACGGACAAAATGGCTCCTACTGGTTTCGTACTACAGCCAAAGTCCCGACTGCATTGGCTGGAAAGCCTGCCCTACTCCGCTTTGGAGCAATGAAAGATGCCGACTCCATTTTCGTTAACGGACAATATGTCGGCAACACAACTTACGAATATCCGCCACGCAACTACAACGTACCATCAGGTCTACTGCGTGCAGGAGAGAACGACATTGTTGTTCACCTGATTTCTCAAAACGGAATGCCACATTTCGTACGGGGGAAACGCTACCAATTGGAGATAAACAAACACATCATACCTTTTCCCGACACACTACAAGTGGCTGTAGGGTGCACACGACCAGAGCGTCCCCGTTGCACTTATTTAGTCGACTGTCCCGCTGCTCTCTACAACGCCATGATAGCCCCATTGCGGCATTTCCCCATTCGCGGTATAGTCTGGTATCAGGGAGAATCAAACATTGACTCGCCCCATCACTATGCAGATTATCTCACAGCTCTGGCCGAGTCATGGCGACAACAATTCAGACGCAAAATTCCTTTTGTCATCGTGCAACTTCCTGCCTACAAAGACCATCATGCCTTCCCGCTCGAAACAGGTTGGACTCGCATTCGACACGAACAACATCTTGCTGCGCAGCGAATCCCAAATGCGGCTCTCGTTCCTCTGTTAGATACAGGCGAATCGAATGACATTCATCCACAAGACAAGCAAATTGTAGGCCATCGAGTCGCCATGCAAATGAAACACCTGTCATACGGCGAACGAATGCCTTTCGCCCAAGGTCCCAGACCATGTTCAGCACGCATCCGAGATGGGAAGATATGGCTTCGTTTCATTCCAGAAAGCGATACACTCATATCCCGGACTCCCTTGCATGGATTCTGTATCTGCACAGGGGGAACATATCAATGGACAAAAGCTCAAATCGTAGGACCACACACCATCATACTCGACCTGCCAGCAAACACAAAAGCCACTGCAATCCGCTATGCCTGGGACGATTTTCCCCTACCCTCGCTCTACAATACAGACGGATTGCCTGCACCCCAGTTTGAAATCAAGGTTAGACAAAGATAAATGCCTGTTGTAATATCTTTTATGTATGTACTCTAACAATAGAACATTTTGTGAAATAACGTTGACGGATATAATTCTTTTTAATGATTATCCGCAATTAGCCGACTAAAAAAATTGGCAGAATCCCAGGAAATGCTTACCTTTGCACTAAGTTTGAAATTTCACTGTAAGATGAAGCTATTTGAATTTACCCAGCGTTTTTCCGACGAGATGAAGGGTTGGGCTCTGGTAAAGGTGATGGACGACCGTTGTTCGCGTCAAACGATTGTCACTCGCTGTACTTTGTATCAACGATACATGACAGAGGATGCCTTGGAAGTAGCTTCTGACAGCTACGGCGGGCTGACCGATACGCCTTTCCTGTAACCAAGTTGATTGTTCTAACCCAAATCGGTCATCAGACTCACCTCTAACCTCTTACTTCTTACCTCTCCATGTATGTACCTTGAGCAAGAAAAATATGGCTTACATTGAATTATTTCAAAGAAATTACTATATTTGCAGAGAATTAACAACATAAAACCTCGCGAAGAATAGGAAATCGTCGGAAAAACATGACACTTAGAATAACAATTGTTAAAAACAACACATCCATGAAAGGACTATCTAAATCACGTTACACGGCATTCTGCCAGTGCCCTAAGAACTTGTGGCTGAAGGTATATAAGCCCGAAGAGGCTACTATTGATGCTGGCGTAGAAGCACGTTTCGAACAAGGAAACGAAGTGGGCGATTTGGCTATGGGACTCTTT
>Ga0310694_10004497_pt1 | contig 13493 bp, 19 predicted proteins | sample 174DNAGHGhighgp2_FD_203884 | JGI IMG/M metagenome (GOLD analysis project Ga0310694, IMG submission 203884) | Sheep rumen microbial communities from Palmerston North, Manawatu-Wanganui, New Zealand - 1742 DNA GHGhigh gp2 (v2) (version 2) | ecosystem: Host-associated > Mammals > Digestive system... | reverse complement strand
TGAGCTGTTTCTCTCATTATCTTTGCGGAAGCGAGTATTATCTTCATTTATTCTATATACCCAAAACCGTGAAATCTGCAATGTGTTCTAACATATCTTTATGTCGTTTTATGCTTTCTTCTCTTCTTTGTTTCTGTATCTTCCCATCTTCTCCTTTGAGGAGAAATTCCTGGCCCTTAACACAGACCGATTTCCCTTCCTGTATGTAGTCGGCTATCTGTTCTCCCCACAGGAAAACATCGTTTTTAGACCACCCGTGATCAGTACCCTCCTGTTTTATCCAAGCCCAACCATTACTCTGTATTCGGTCTAGTGTATAGCCTGTCGGAATGAATGAAGCCTTTGATGAATCCTCAATGTTAATATCAAAGCTACAGTGGAACCAAGCACTGTTGGTTTTGTATATATCGTCATCGATGCCGTCTAAGGGAGTCAAGCTCTCTACAATATCAAAGAGAATGAGGTTGTTTTTCTTTCCCTCGACAATCGTATGACCGCCCTCAGCAATCCATCCGTTTACACTTACGTCTGCCATTTTCTATAAATACTCTTAAATCGAGATACAAAATTAATCATTTCTATCCGATATTTTGTAACTTTGGCCTCATAATTAGGATTGTTTATGAGATTTTGGTATGGCAGAGAATTGTAAAAACTGCAAATTAAGGGCACACTACGATAAGAAGCCCACATCCTTGTTAGGTAGATTCTGGCGTTGGCATATAAACTTTTGCCCAGGCTGGAAGGGTTATTTCAATGGTCTTAGTGAAGAGAAGAAAACAGAGTTGAGAGAGAAGTATCACTTTACGAAATACTAGGTTATGGGACATGGCAATCTTTGGCTGTTCAATATGGAGATGTGCTGCTATATGCAGATTTCCTCTTTACGGGTAAAACTGGAAGAGTGCAAAAGGGATGGCAGAACCAATTGTGTTGTCAGCCCGAATTATCCTGCCGCGTCCAACGAGGACTATCTCTTTGACTGCATGAACCTGTATGCTAGGTTGAAGGAAGATGGTCAGGTGGTGGTTGAAGGTGTTGTGTTCTACTGGAACCCTGTTGACGGTGATACGCAGAAATCGGCCATCATCCGTACTTTCAAAGATATAGATGAATGTCTCAGTTGGATGAGTAATGAATCCTCTGCCAAGAAAGAATGTGTTGAAGTATTAAATGAGAATTGTTAGATATGGCATACACAGGACGTTTCGGACAGTCAGATGACTATAGACGCGAAGAACTGATTCGAATAATCGAGCATTCTGTAGAGAACCTGACCCTGCAGGAGTTGGAGGCTCTGTATTATGATATGTCTACCAAAAACTATATTAACGAATGGAACTGAAGAAACGAAAGATTAAGTATTCTGCAATATTCTGCCTCTGCTGGTTTGCCTTTTAAGTCTTTCTGGTAGATGGGGTATTGAAATTCCAGACATTGGTTGACTATTTCGGGTCATACGCATTGGTTGAGATAACGCTGTTGCTATTGGTCATTCTGCCCATAGTGGCAGTATACAGATTAACAAAGGAAACATAAAACATGAAAAAAAGTGTATCAATCATCTGTATGCTCCTCCTTTGCATCGGAGCATCTGCACAAGGATATAAAAACCCTGTACTCCCGGGTTTTCATGCCGATCCAAGTGTCTGCCGTGTCGGCGATGACTTCTATCTGGTGAACAGTACCTTCCAGTACTTCCCCGGTGTGCCTGTATTCCATAGTAAAGACCTTATACATTGGCTGCAGATTGGCAACTGTCTGACCCGACGTTCGCAACTTGATTTGTCAGGACTTTACACCCAGGCAACCCCTGAACTAGGATGGACAAATGCTGGTGTCTACGCAACAACCATCCGTGAGCATAACGGACGGCTGTATATGGTGACGACAGTATTCCCGTCACGCCGTCATTTCTATGTCTGGACAGACGATCCTGCCGGCGAATGGTCAGAACCTATCGTCATCGATTTCGCCATTGGCAGTTGCGACCCGACACTCTACTTCGAAGGTGAGAAGTGCTATTTCCTATGGAAGGAGGGCGACATCAAGATCTGTGAGATTGATGTGGAAACAGGCCGTCAGTTGGGCGATATACACCATTTGGGCACAGGCCTTGGAGGAAGGTATCCTGAAGGTCCACATATCTACAAGAAGGATGGCTATTACTATCTGATGCTGGCAGAAGGCGGTACTGAGCAGGGACATCACGTGAACATACTTCGCAGCAAGAACCTCTTCGGTCCTTACGAGCCCAATCGTGCCAACCCCATCCTCTCGCACTTCAACATGGAGATGCAAGGAAGTGAGATACAAGGACTTGGTCATGCCGACTTGGTACAGGCTCCTGACTCTACATGGTGGATGATATGCCTGGGATATCGCACCAGCGGTTATCTGCTTCATGTGATGGGACGAGAGACCATGCTTGCTCCTGTGCGCTGGGACAAGAACGCATGGCCGGTGGTGAACGGAAACGGTACCCTTCAGGTGGACATGGATTGCCGGACGCTGCCACAAGTGCCGATGCCTGCCGATCCAATACGCGAGGAGTTCAACTTCGTGAAACGCAATGTCCCTGCCGACAGTTACGCCTCACTGGGACTTGCAATGGGATGGCATAGCATCGGTAATCCTGAACTGTCGTGTTACTCACTGACAGAAAGAAAAGGCTGGCTTCGACTGAAACCATCTGCTGCCACTCTCGACCAAGCCACCTCTCCTACCTTTGTAGCTCGCAGGCAGACAGAAAAGCGGTTTACGACCACCACATTATTTGATGCCTCACGCCTGAATGAAGGTATGCAGGCAGGTATTACAGCCTATGCTGCACCTCTCAACCATTATGATGTTTTGGTGGAAAAGAAAGACGGCAATCTCGTTGTACGACCAAATATCCGTCTGGGAGAACTTGCACATTCAGCAAAGGAGATGAAACTCAGGGGGCACAAGGCATACCTGCGTCTCAGTTCGGATGGCGCCTATTACTACATGCAAGCGTCGGACGACGGCAAAACCTTTGAGACATTGGCAAAGATGGATTTCCGCTATCTGTCGACAGAGGTGATAGGTGGTTTTACGGGTGTTATGCTCGGCGTATTTACACAGGGCGAAAGCACGAATGGAGTCGCTGATTTTGACTGGTTTGAATATAAATAACTACATCTTTGCCTGTCTTGCAAATAAGTCAAAGACTCTACTTATAACAGAAGAAAGGGAACCGTATTTCTACGATACCCCGGAGTCCTCTTGCGAGGCATATGATAGAAGCAAGTAAACAACCTTAGCGGCGACCTCCGAAGTGGCCAGAACCACTGCGATTGGTACGAGTGTTCATTGCGACTTCGCGATTCGGAGTCCGATGAGCATTGTTATGGTTACCCATGTTGTGGTTGCCCTTGTGACCCTTGTCGTTCATTACTCTTGCGCCTCTGTCGTGCATTGGAGCAGGATTGTGCTTTCCAACAGGAGCAGGTGCGGGCTTGTGCATGTGAGCATAGTGCGAACCATGAACTCTATTGTGACCACCACGGTAGCTCACGAATACCCTTGGATGTGCATTGTAGAAACGATCTCTGCCATAGTGAGAGTAAACTGCGAATGTCCATCCACCAGCCTTCCAAGCCACGGGGCGATAGAAGTGGGGCAGAGCCATGTACTTGTCGTACTGCCAGCTGTTCAGCACAAAGCGGAAGTCTGCATTGCGGCGATCCCACCAGATGCCAAACACGTCGCCATGTCCGTTCAGGCTCATCAAGTAGTCGAGGTTGATCTCGTAGACTGCCTCATACTGCGCAGCGGTAAGGTTCAGCTCGTAGGCCATCTTGTCCGAGAGGAACAGAGCCTCGTGCTTTGCTGCGTTATAGCTCATAGCGTTGGCCGAGATAGTCATGACCATCATCACTGCCAGAATCATCATCTTCTTCATAATCTTATCTCCTATCTTTAAATTGTAAGACATTTGTTTCTTATTTTCACTTCTTTGACGTAAAGGAGAGGGCGAAAAGTCCTGGATTATTCCTATAATTGAGGAGTATTTTCCCTAAATCGCACTGGGGAAATCCCCCCTCAGATACTTAAAGATTGTTGGAAAAGCGGACGTATTGCAAAGAATCTGAGGATAATTCATTATCTTTGCACTCAAAATTCAAAGGATATGAAAGTAAAGATACAGACAATGCTGGGCGACATCGTAGTTCGCCTGTATGACGAGACTCCCATCCACCGTGACAACTTTGTGAAGCTGGCGAAGGAGGGGTATTATGATGGTACGCTGTTCCATCGAGTGATTAAGGATTTCATGATTCAGGGCGGTGATCCAGACTCAAAGGGTGCACCTGCTGGCAAGATGCTGGGTGTTGGTGGTCCAGACTATACGCTGGAAGCAGAGATCAAGGATGGCTTGTTCCATAAGCGTGGTGCCTTGGCTGCAGCACGTCAGGGTGACGAGGTGAATCCTGAGCGCCGTAGCAGCGGTTCACAGTTCTATATCGTTTGGGGACAGGTCTATAACGAAGGACAGCTTCGCCAGTTTGCCAAACAGTTGAAGATGCAGAAGATTCAGGATGCCTTTAACCAACTGGCCAAGGAACATCGTGATGAGATTATGCAGATGCGCCGTGAAAGGAATCGTGCCGGACTGCAGGAGTTGCAGGACAAATTGGCTGCGGAAGCTGAGAGTCAGGTTCAGGGTAATGGCCTGACTGATGAGCAGTTGAAGATTTACTCTACTATTGGGGGTACGCCACATCTCGATGGCCAGTACACCGTATTTGGTGAAGTGGAAGAGGGCCTTGATGTCGTGGAGATGATTCAGGGAACAGCTACAGCCCGTGGTGACAGACCTGTTGATGACATAGAAATGCGGATTTCAGTTATTGAGTGATATGAAAAAAGTGTTAGTAGTATTACTTACTGTTCTCTTTTCCCTGTCGGCCAATGCCCAAACTGGACTGAAGAAGGTGTATAACGAGGACATCAACCCTATCGAGCAGATAGATCAGGCCATTGTCAAGGCTAAGTCTGAAGGAAAGTTTGTTATGTGCCAGGTGGGTGGAAACTGGTGTCCTTGGTGTTTACGGTTTGCAGACTTCATCACGAAGGATACCACTATTAACAAAGTGATTGACGAGAACTTTGAGTTTATCCATGTGAACTACAATCCGCGTAAGTCGGGAGGCGAGGCACAACAGCAACAGGCTGTAGCCTTAATGAAGCGCCTGAATAACTGTGGCCGTTTCGGATTCCCCGTATTCGTTGTTCTTGATGAAGAAGGTAAGGTGATTCATATTCAAGATTCCAGTTTTTTAGAAGAAGGTCAGGGCTATAACCAAGAAAAAGTGCTACGCTTTTTTAAGAACTGGATGCCAACGGTTGTGAAGAACTGACATAATATGAAGGGTACTGTTAAAACATATGGTTATAGCACAGATAAAGACAGAAAAGCAATACAAGGCAGCTTGCGACCGTATCAATGAACTTCTGAAGCTAGTCGGCAACGATACTCCTGCCGATGACAAGAACATGTTGGAGTTGGATTTGATTTCCGACCTTGTGGCAGACTACGAGGAGGAACGATTGCAAAATCTCAGCGATTGTCCTGAATAATATCCATTCTCAGTACAGAAGTGCTCTCACCAAGCATCTTGACGAACTCTTTGGTGGAATTCTTTACGTAGGCATTCTTCAACATGTGAATGCACCCCAGCATCTCTTTTTCAGGACTGTCGGTATCGACAATCGGTATAGCTTTCAGTCCATGTTCGCCAACAACGGTACTCTCGCTGAGTATGGTGACGTAGTTAGACTCCCTGACGAGTCGGAAAAGCAGATAGACGGTATTCATCTCCACCTTTATTTTATAATGGTAGTCGTGGTCGGCAATGGCATGTCGGAAGGCACTGCGGGCCTGGGTGCCCCGTCGTGTCAATGCCAGGTCATAATGTTGTAGCTCTTCAAGGGTGATGCTATTGCGGCTGGCCAGTGCGTGGTTCTCATTGACGATGACTGCCAGACGGTGGTGGAACAATACACGGCTCTCTATTTTCGGATTGGCCACCGTGGGTCGGAAGGCCAATACGAAGTCCAGTTCATGGTTCTCCAACTGTGTGATGAGTTCAGCCATCGTAGACTGTGTCACATTCATCTTGACGTGGGGATACTTGCGCAGAAAGGCTGTGACCGTCTCGGCCATGATGCTGGCAAAGGAGAAGGTGACACCGATGTTCAGTTCGCCACCCACCAGATTTTTCAGTTCGTCGAGTCGCAACAAGCAGTTGTCTGCCGACATCAGCGTGTCTTTGGCCAGTGGCAGCAGTGTCTGTCCTGCCTCCGTGAGCGACACCTCGTGGCTGTTGCGCAAAAAGAGTGGCTGCTGGAACTCGTTTTCCAATTGCATAATCTGGTGTGAGAGGGTGCTCTGGGTGATAAACAGATCTTTGGCAGCCTGCGAGAAATTCAGCGTCTCAGCCAGGCGAACGAAATATTTCAGTTGTCTTAACTCCATTTTTTCCTGTCTTTTCTGTTAATTTGGTGGCAAATATACGCATTTTTGTCAACTCGACAAAGCAATTTGCATATAAATATACTCTGCTATCGAAATTTTCGATAGTAACTCATATCACTATTCATAACAAATCGTTGCAAAGTCATGAAAATCGCCGTACCTTTGCACCGTCAAACAGAATAACAAACAATTTAAATAATAGGAGATTACAATTATGATGACAACAATCGCTTTAGCAGCAATGACCGCAGCAGGAACCGCTTTCAGTGTTTGGATGGCCCGCCACGACAATCTGGAGGTTCGCTAAGAATCAGGTTATTCATTATCTTGGCCAATCGTTGCCAAGTACCTGCCAAAGTTGATCAGCGTGGAAGTTTTTCGCGGTGATCTTTTTTATTGTCAGATGCCCAGATAATCAAAGAACTTATCCGGCCAGTAATTCATAATTAACTCGTCAGGAAAGTCGGTCTCTTCCAATAGCGGATAGAGGCGGTCGTAGTCTGCTATCTGGAATGAGATGTGTGCATCGCTGCCGAGAATCGTGGGAACATCGTACTTCTTACAAAGCCTCAGGATTTCAAGATTGTTGTCGCGAGCAACGGTTTTCTGACGCTGTGGAGCCAGTGAATGATTATTGATTTCCAACAGTGTATGCGCCTCCTTTGCTGCCAGCACAAGCGGTTCGAAGTCCAGCTCTGCAGAGCCATCGCCGGGATGACTGATGATATGCATCTTTGGATGACGGATGACGTTAATCATTCCCTGGGTGTTCTCCTCCTTCGTGCCTCCCTTGTACCATGCCGAATGGATGCCTGCAATCACCAAATCCAATCGGTCGATGTACTCTTCATCCAGGTCGAGACTGCCATTGGTGTCGAGAATATTGATTTCGCATCCCATCAAGAGCCGGATGCCGTACATCTGGCGGGGAACGACAAACATGTTCTTGAAATAAAGCAGCGGACATGTGCCTGGTACGCTTGGACCATGTTCTGTAATTCCCAACACCTGCAAACCTTTATCGGCTGCAGCCTGCACCATTTCCTGAAGACTGCTGTATGAATGGCCTGATGCCACCGTATGCGTATGTGCGTCAACCAAAATCTTTTTCATTGTTCTTTCGTTTTATGAACAGGATATTCCATCATCAGTTTCTCAATGAGAGGAACATACCATGTTTTGAACTGTTCTGCCGTTGGTGTGTGTCCACCTGGGAAGTGATAAGTATTAAGATAGTGCTCTAAGAACAGTGGTTCGAAATGTGCCAGCGTGTCCTTTTCACCAAACAGCCCCCAGACACGTTCCTTATTATATCTATTACAACAATCGAATTGGTGGGCTTCCATTTCCTCGAACTCGCTGATTAGCTGCTCATCGATGGTGAAATCCTGTATGCCGTTAGCTCTTGGTGACTTGTATTGATGGTTGCCGATACGCTCACGAAGGAAGTCTGACATCTTGAAGTGCGGATTGCCGAGAAGGGCAGGGACTCCGATAATGGGAGAAATCATCTGGGCATAGAACGAACCACAACTGTTGCCTACGAGCACATCAGGTTTCTCCTTGTCGCAGATGTCACGGATAAGGCTGATGGCATCGGCGGGGTGGATTGGAAGGTCTGGAGTCAGCACGGTTGCCTTCTCTTCAAAAGCTTCCTTTAGTGCCAATGCCGGCACACACTGACCACTGGCATAGAATCCGTGAAGGAATAATGTCTTCTTTTGCATACCGCTATCTCAGTTCTTGTAATTCCTTATGCAGCCTTGTTCGTCAGATTGGGCAATCGGTGATTGCCTAATTGGTCCTGTTCCCAATTGGCCAATCAATGATTGGCTCATTGCTGAGATATGATTTACGTACTGACAAATTTCAAAATAGGGCTGCTTGTATTCAATAAAGAATTGCCTATACAATCTCAGATCTCTATATGAATACCCTTTCATATTCAGTCTTTCAGACAGTTTCTGTAGAAGCTTTTCTCCATACTTGGCCCTGTCACTTCCATTCTGCTCGTAATGTACGATATAGAAGCCGTTGAGCCAGTAGCGGCAGGTGACATGCTTGTTTACTGCACTTGCTGCACTCTGTTGGAAGGCTTCGTTCATCGTCTTCAGACTCTGAGCCAGCTCTTCAAACGATTCCTGATTATTGACTATCTTGTTTGATTCCATATTCTGATGTTTCTTTTTCTTATTTCATCCATAATTCTGGCAGGTCTCATAAACAATGTTTTATATGTTACTGCAAAAATAGACATAAATGTTGAATTGCGCAAGATTTTGAGTTAAAACTTACTCATTTTGCGCATTGTTTAAAAGTTGTTAATTCTATGTTTTGATTTCTATTTGTCCTGTTATGAACATACTTTGTCCTGATGGTCAAAACGCTAATTGAGGCTTAAAAAAAGGTCGGAAATTGTTTCCGTTTCCGACCTTCAAACACTCAATAACGTCCGTTTTTACTTATCGTACTGCTATTGGCATTGTTGAGAATGGCATTGATATCTGATAGCTTGAATCTCTTCTTTCCACCGATTTCGATGGGGACCAGATATTTTTGTTCCCAGCCTGGGAATAAAGTCTCCGCTCGGAGCAAAGCGGCATCTCGCTAGTAGGGAAACGCTCTGATGCTACCTTTGCAACTGTAAGAATAGACAAGAGGCCCTGGCTTGCAAATGCAGGTCGGGGCTTTGATTAGTGTTTTGAAATCCCAGCTTATGAGACCTCGATGGCGATGAAGTCTCTAAGCATGGTTGTGTCAATGGTCATCAAAATATATACTTTTGCCGAATAGCCTTTTGAAGTTTGGATGCTACAAGTTGATAGGACTCTTTTATCCATTCCTCGACCTGTATATCATCCAAGTGCTCGTAATACACGTCGCTCCAGTGTTTCTTGTTCCAATGATAGGCTGGTGTTACTGCAGGGAATTGTGCCCGAAGTTCCTCATTTCTTTCTGGTGTCAGTTTCAGGGCGAGTCTTGGCTCGCCGTCCTTGATGTCATATTTGCCACCGCCTAACCAAAGGCAGACGAATATCTTGCCCTCGAGTCGGAAGGTGATGATGTCATCGCCAAAGGGCTGGTCTTCAGTAACGCCAAAGAGCGACAGCGTGTATTCTCGTACTTGCTCGATGTTCATGATTTGATTTCTTCCAATTGTTTTCGCAAAAATTATTGGCAAAGATAGCGATAATTGCGAAATTATTGGTAAATTTGTAGCCACTTTTAAAATTGTTTATGAAATTAATAATATAGGATTAATATGACTCGTTCTCAGAAGATTGTCCGTACAAGTATCATTGGCATTAGCGCCAATGTTCTTTTGGCTGCTTTCAAGGCGGCTGTAGGCATTCTTGCCAGTAGTGTAGCCATCGTGATGGATGCCGTCAATAACCTGAGTGATGCACTGTCGAGTGTCATCACCATCATAGGCACGAAACTCTCTGAACGACCTGCTGACCGTGAGCATCCTTTCGGTTTCGGACGTGTGGAGTATTTCAGCGCCATCATCATTGCCGTATTGGTGCTGTCGGCTGGTATCACTTCACTCATCGAGTCGGTGAAGAAAATCTTTAACCCAACTGAGCCTGAGTATACCACCGTCACGCTCATCGTCATCGTAGTGGCTATCGTGGTGAAACTGGTTCTAGGGCAATATGTGAAACGCCAAGGCAAGCAGTTGAAGAGCGATGCACTGATAGCATCTGGCAGCGATGCGCTTTTCGATGCCGTCATCACACTGGCCACACTTGTTTCTGCAGGTGTCATGCTCTTGTGGAACGTTTCGCTCGATGGTATTCTTGGTGCACTCATCTCTCTGGTCATCATCAAGGCTGGTATTGAAATGCTGGCCTCTCCAGTCAACGAACTTCTTGGTGCACGAATCTCTCAGGAACTGGTTCACGACATCAAGCAGGAGGTCGGGGCTTTTGATGGTGTTCATGGTGTGTTCGATATCATTCTGCACAACTACGGCCCAAACGTCCTTATCGGCTCGCTCCATGTCAACGTCTATGATACGATGGATGCCCACGAGATACATGGTCTGACGCGACGTATCTCTGAGGAGATGTTTGAGCGGCACGGCATCATTATGACCGTCGGAGTCTATGCCATAGCCACGGGTGAGAACAAGCGAAGTCAGCTGCAAAGTACCGTTATGCAGTCGTTGGCCAAGCACAAGGAGATAGTGCAGGTTCATGGCTTCTACTACTTTGAGAAGGAGCATCGGATTTCCGTGGACGTGGTTCCTGACATCTCAGTACACGATGACGCAGCCCTTATTGCTCGTCTGACAGGAGAGTTGAAACCACTTTTCCCCGGTGACGAAATCACGATTGTCGTAGACCATAACTATAGCGAATAACTTATCTTATCATTTCAGTTGTTTCCCGTCAGAGAAGGCTTTTCCTTCTGTTTCTCCTAATTTAATATAGGTGTGATGTACGGGGTCGTAGGTGATAAGAGCCATCTGCTCCACATCAGGATTGCCGTCTTCACCCAGATAATGCTCGTCACAGAGGATGTTTACGATTTCTGCCACGAGGTAATAGCCTGTCTCAGACTCGTCTATCTTCTGCTTTACACGACATTCCAAAGTCATTGGGAACTCCTTGAACAAAGGCGCATTCACGTTTGGAGCCTTCTCGATAGTCCAGCCGGTCTTCTGCATCTTGTCAGGTGTGTTCCTGCCACTCACAATGCCTACATAGTCAGAAGCAACCAATGTATCAACGGTAGCAAAGGTTATTGTGAAATCGTCATTGTCCTTGAGGTTGTCTGTAGTCTGATGGGAACCAATCGAGATGATAATCTCATGCATATCCCACTGGCCTCCCCATGCAGCATTCATGGCGTTGGCCTTACCTTCCTTGTCATAAGTACCGATAATCAGAACGGGTTGTGGAAGCATCCACGGTTTTGATCCAAAACTCTTGTACTTCGTACGATAATTCTCACGTTCGGCAGAACGAGCCTGCTCGCTCTGCTCTCTCTTAATCGAATCATTCATAATCCTTAAACTTTGTTTTAATTACCTTGCAAATATACTGATTTTGCGTCATATTTCGTATATTTGCACCTGATATTTAGGATAGTTTATGAAGAATCAGAAGTAAATATGGCATACACAGGACGTTTTGGACAGTCAGACGATTTCCGTCGTGAGGAGCTGATAAGGATAATCGAACACTCTGTAGAGAACCTGACCCTTCAGGAATTGGAGGCTCTGTATTATGATATGTCTACCAAAAACTACATCAACGAATGAAACTGAAGAAACGAAAAATCAAATTTGCCGCAATATTCTGCCTGTGCTGGTTTGCCTTTTTAGTCTTTCTGGTAGACGGAGTACTGAAGTTCCAGACATTGGTTGACTACTTCGGTTCATACGCATTTGTTGAGATAACACTGTTGCTATTGGTCATTCTACCCACAATAGCAGTCTACATATTAACAAAAGAAGATAAAACGATGAGTAAGAGAGATTATATTCAGGCAAACAAGGACTGGCTTGAAGCCAAGTCAAAAGAGGAAGGTGTCAAGGCTCTTCCCAAGGGAATCTATTATAAAGTACTGTCAGAGGGTGACGCTTCGAGTGCTCAGCCGACAGTTCGTAGTATCATCACAGCCCACTACACAGGTAAGACCATCGATGGCAAGCAGTTTGACAGTAGCCGTGGCGGTGTTCCTCTGGCTTGCCATCTCTGTGACTTGATTGAGGGCTGGATCATTGCCATGCAGCAGATGCATATTGGAGATAAGTGGGAACTGTACATCCCTGCCGAAATGGGCTATGGCAAGTTTTCGCAGCCCGGCATCCCTGGAGGTTCCACGCTTATCTTTGAAATAGAACTGTTAGGCATCGCATGACGCTCCCCAAATTCATAATCTGCATGGATGGTACTTTCCGTTTGGGAATGGTAAACCAGCATAAGCATTTGCTGAAGCCGGGTGACCAGTGTATTGGTGGAGGGTACTATCATTTTGACTTTGTTTCCAACCGCATCATCCTCGACAGGGAATCATACGACTTTGGCCGTCCCAAATGGCATCTGCTGGAAGTGTTGAAAGTTCCATCTACCTATCGCGGCATGCGCATCGTCTATAAGTACGACGATGGATTTCACGATGATTTCAATGTCAGCGAAGAACTTCAAATCGAGTATTATGATTGACTTCGATTCTATTTGGCGCACTCAGGATGAGATCAGGACGGTGGTGAATGCCGTTCTTGGTGAATGTATCTGGAATCTGAGTTACAATGAACATAGGATGGGGATAGAATTGGAACTTACCCAATATCTGGAGGAGGAAACTGCCGATTCGCTCATTAACCAGTTTCCTGTTGCTGCTGATTATGACGGCATGGGCAGTCATGGCACCAAGTTCGTGTTCTATCTATAGCGGAACAAAAAGGGAACTTCATTGCTAAAGTCCCCCAGAGTCCTTTGTTAAAGGCATATATAGAGCAAATGGAATTTGCTTTATCTGCGGCCTCCGAAGTGAGAGTTGCGAGAACCATTGTTGGGACGATCGGTGCTCACCGTCGTCTTCTGAGCAATATGGCGATTGCCGTTGGAATGACCGTTAGCCCTTGAATTCATATTCGGGCGGGCATTGCCTGTATTACGCCATGTCGCATTGTTGTGACCACCCTTGTAGCTAACGAACACCTTCGGATGTGCATTGTAGAAACGGTCTCTGCCATAGTGAGAGTATACTGCGAATGTCCATCCACCAGCCTTCCAAGCCACGGGACGATAGAAGTGGTTCAGAGCTACATACTTGTCATACTGCCAGCTGTTCAGCACGAAGCGGAGGTCTGCGTTACGGCGATCCCACCAGATGCCAAATACGTCTGCATGTCCGTTCAGGCTCATCAGGTAGTCCAGGTTGATCTCGTAGACTGCCTCATAAAGTCCTAAAGCTTCATAGGGAAAATCCCCATGAAGTATGGCCACCGGGGAAATGAAAGGTATTGTGATAG
>Ga0310694_10004496_pt1 | contig 13494 bp, 15 predicted proteins | sample 174DNAGHGhighgp2_FD_203884 | JGI IMG/M metagenome (GOLD analysis project Ga0310694, IMG submission 203884) | Sheep rumen microbial communities from Palmerston North, Manawatu-Wanganui, New Zealand - 1742 DNA GHGhigh gp2 (v2) (version 2) | ecosystem: Host-associated > Mammals > Digestive system... | reverse complement strand
CGGCGTCACCACCGAACTGATGCTCACGCACGAGGTGTACGACAAGCTCATCGAGCGCAACTTGATGCAGCCCACTTTCGTGACGCGCATTCCGCACGAGTTCGTTCCGCTAGCCAAGGCGTGCAAGGACGATCCCTCGCTCGTGGACGTGTTCGAGTTCGTCGTGGCCGGACGCGAGCTGTGCCCTGGCTACACCGAGCAGAACGACCCGCTTGAACAGCGCAAGGCGCTTGAGAACCAGGCGGGCGAGGATACGGAGAAGATCGACGAGGACTTCATCAGCGCGCTCGAATGTGGTATGCCGCCGACTGGCGGACTAGGCTTCGGCGTGGATCGTCTTGTGATGTTCCTCACCGGTACGGACTCCATCCGCGATGTCGTCCTCTTCCCGCAGTTGAAGTAGTACCACATGAAGAATACGCCGCCAGTAAAGGACATTGGTTTCGCCAAACTCGACTTTGCGCGCCGTACGCGCACGGGTTTCGGTGAGACCGTATTCGGCCCTGGCAAGACGCCGGAGCAGATGGTTGGCATCTTCAAGGCCTTCCGCGAACGTCGTCTGCCTGTCCTCGCAACGCGCTGTACTTCCGCGCAGGCTGACGCGCTTGCGTCGGCTGGCGTGCCAGTGAAGTACGATCCCGTTGCGCGCGCGATTGTCTCCGGCTGGGGACGGAACCGCAAGTTGAAAGGACGTGTGGCTGTGTTGACCGGCGGCACGGCGGATATTCCCGTGGCGGAGGAGGCAGCCCATACGGTGGAGTTCTTCGGTGGCACGGCGGATCGCTTTTTCGACGTTGGCGTAGCGGGGCTGCATAGGTTGCTCTCGAAGATCGACGCCATCCGCAACGCGGACGTCGTCATCGCAGTCGCGGGAATGGAGGGGGCGCTTCCAAGCGTCGTGGCGGGGTTGGTGTCCACGCCCGTCGTGGCAGTGCCGACGTCCGTAGGGTACGGCGTGGGCGCTGGCGGCGTGGCCGCCGCGCTCGCGATGCTCAATTCATGTGCGGAGGGAGTGTCGGTGGTGAACATCGACAATGGTTTTGGCGCAGCGGTCGTCGCCTGCCGCATGTTAAAGGCAAGGTAATGCAGCCTCAGGAAAACGCTTGTTGGAGGGGTACCCCATGACTGAAGAAAAAACATCCATCTGCAAAATAGCGCTCAACCGCGAATACGCCGTTCGCCACCTTGGCGTGGCGGCACTGTTCTTTGGTCTGTCGCTTTACTTCCTCTACGACGCGATCTTCGTGTATCCGTACCTGCCGGAGGACGGCACGCACCACACGACGGTTGAGTTCCAGTACACTTCCGCCGCGCTGCTCGCGCTGTTCGCGTTCGTCGTCGCCTTCCGCGTGTTCCTGAACTGGAAGCGCACTCTTGAGTGGGATGACGTGCAGATGGTTGGTACCGCCACTCTCCGCGTGCCTCTCCGCTTCGACGCAATCGACCACCTTGACACGTCGAAATGGGAGAAAAAGCAGATTCTGTCCGTATTCGCCAAGGACGGACGCCGCGTGACGTTGGACGCATGGCACCATTCCGGGGCGCGGGAGCTCGCTGAAAAACTCATCGCGAAATTTGACCGTAGCGAAAGTGTTTGATAAACTATGGCAATGCCAAAGGAAAAGAAAGCGTTTGATTTCTGGTACGCGGTGCACAACACGCACATCGTGCATGCGCCGTCGCGCGCCCTGGAGACGTTCGGGGAGACGCGCATCCACTATTTTCATTTGGCGGAGCTGCCGGACGCTCCCGGCAAGGTGCGTATCCGCGAAGGACGCCTTGAGGCGCACAAGCCGTTGCTCATCACGCCGGAGGCGTATGTGCAGGAGGAGATGTCCGGTTTCGGCGAACAGGCGCGGCAGTACCTTGAGTTCCTCAAGGCGAACCAGGACTCGGTGCGCATTCTCCAGTACGGCTACCGTCTTTCGCAGGAGGCGTTCAGCGAGCAGATCGTGACGGATTCGTTTGATGCGGTTGCAGAGCGGGTGGTGTTGGACGTGAAGGGTTCCGAAGATCCGTTCTCCGCCGTGATAAAGGGCGTGGACGATCCTTGGGACGTTTCCTTGATTCACTTCTTCTGGCTGCACGTCAACGCATCCGCGCCCGTCAACGTGCGCGATTTCGAGAAGGCTCGCCGCGAGGAGATGGCTGATTCCACGCCGCGCGCCGTGCGCGACGAGGTTGAACGCGCGTTCGCCCAGGCGCAGGCGAATCCGGCGCTCGTCAAGGAGCTGGGCGCGCTGCTGCAAAAGCGCGGCGTGTTCGACCGCTACCAGGACAGATTTTTCCAACTCGTAAGGAGGGGCTAACTGCCATGCAGATAAACACGCGAGTGATCGCGATCGCGAACCAGAAGGGCGGCGTCGGCAAGACGACCACGGTGGTGAACCTTGCCGCAGCGCTCTCGAAGATGAGGCGCACGGTGCTTGTGATCGACCTCGACCCGCAGGCGAACGCCACAACGGGGCTCGGTCTTCAGCCGCAGGAGGGAGTGTCGCTCTATCCGTGCCTCATCGGCACGCAGCAGATCGCCGACATGATCCAGCCCACGCCGTACGAGAACCTCAACGTGATTCCGTCGGAGGTCAACCTCTCCGGTTCCGAGATTGACCTCGCGCAGCGTCCAGACCGTCTCCAGGTCGTGCGCAACGTGTTGCAGGCGATTCGCGACGCCAATGTGTTCGACTACATCCTTCTGGACTGTCCTCCGTCGCTCGGCATCCTCATGACCTCCACGCTCGCTGCGGCGGACGGCATCCTCGTGCCGATGCAGGCGGAGTACTACGCCCTTGAGGGACTTGGCGTGATGCAGAACCTCATCGAGCGCCTCAAGGCCAACGGCGCGAACCCCGCGCTGGAGCTGAACGGCATCCTCATGACGATGTTCGACTCGCGCACGAGGCTTTCCGCAGACGTGGCGAACGAGGTGCGCGCGCATTTCGGCGACAAGGTGTTCGAGACGATGATCCCGCGCAACGTCCGCACGAGCGAGGCCCCGAGCTTCGGTCAGCCGGTCGTGTTCTACGATCCGTCCTGCCGCGGCGCCGAGGCGTACCGTGATTTCGCGAGGGAGTTTGCGCGGCGCAATCCCACGCGCGTTGTGGAGCCAGCGCCGGCGCCAGTTGCCGATGCGGCGGTTCCCACGGAGGCGGCAAATGACCAAGGCGCTTGAAGACTACCTTGAGGAGGTACACGTCCTCATCCTTCAGAAGGGCAAGGCGCGCGTCCGCGACGTGGCGCACGACCTCAACGTGAAGATGCCGTCCGTTGTGAAGGCGCTCGCCGAATTGAAGAAGCTCGGTCTCGTGAACCAGGAGCCGTACGGCGACATAGAGCTCACCGCGAAGGGCCGCCGCATCGCTGCGAGCGTGTTAGGCCGCCATACGCTTCTCAAGGCGTTCCTCATGAAACTCAACGTGCCCGAGGAACAGGCGGACAACGACGCCTGTCTGATGGAGCACATTCTCAGCGCGACGACGCTCGACCGCATACGCGACTTCGTGGAGGGCGGGGGTGCGCGGGCGAAAGAAAAATCTGACAAAAACAAGGAGACGAAATGAACGAGAAAATGACCAAGTTCCGCTGGACGATTTGTCTGCTGCTCTTCGCGGCGACGACGGTGAACTACCTCGACAGGCAGGTGCTTTCCCTGACCTTCCCGGAATTCATCCAGCCGGAGTTCCACTGGACGGACGCCCACTACGGCATGATAACCGGATTCTTCTCGATATTCTACGCGGTGGCGTGTCTCTTCGCGGGGAAGTTCGTGGACTGGATGGGCACGAAGAAGGGATACCTCTGGGCGATATTCCTGTGGTCTCTTGCCGCCTGTCTTCACGCGGGCTGTGGCCTCGCGACGTGCTGGTTCGTCGATGGCGTTGACACCGTTGCGGCGTTACGTGCGGTCGAGAAGGGCACTGCCGTGGCTGGCGCGATAGCGTCCGTTTCCGTGTGGCTGTTCCTCGTGTGCCGCGGGTTCCTCGCATTGGGCGAGGCCGGCAACTTCCCCGCCGCGATCAAGGTCACTGCGGAGTTCTTCCCGAAGAAGGACCGCGCGTTCGCGACGTCGGTGTTCAACTCCGGCGCGTCCGTGGGCGCGCTCGTCGCGCCGCTCACCATTCCGTCGCTCGCGAAGTTCTTTGGATGGGAGCTCGCATTCATCATCATCGGCGGCGTGGGCTTCATCTGGATGTTCTTCTGGCAGTGGCTCTACACGAAGCCGCAGCAGTCGAAGTTCGTGAACGAGGCGGAGCTTAAGTACATTTCGCAGGATGATTTGGATTCGGCCGAACACAGTTCGGCCGTCAAATCTGGAGCTGGGGCCGCCAAATCTGGCGCCGAAGCAGCAAAGGCGGCAGAGGATGAAAAGCCGATTTCATTCTTCCGCTGCTTCACCTTTAGGCAGACCTGGAGCTTCATCGTGGGCAAGTTCTTCACGGACGGCGTATGGTGGTTCTATCTCTTCTGGGCCCCGGCATACTTCAAGGAGCAGGGGCACGCGCCCTCCACGCCGACCGGCCAGGCGCTCGTGTTCACGCTCTACCTCATCGTGACGGTGGTTTCAATCTACGGCTGCAAGCTGCCCACCGTTCTCGTGAACAAGGGTTACAAGGGCGGCAACCCTTACATGTGCCGTATGACGTCGATGCTGCTCTTCGCGTTCTTCCCGCTCGCGGCGCTCTTCGCGCAGCCGCTCTCCAACGTGTCCGTGTGGTTCCCCGCCTGCCTGATCGGTCTTGCGGCGGCCGGACACCAGGCGTGGAGCGCAAACATCTTCTCGACTGTCGGCGACATGTTCCCGAAATCGACAATCGCCTCGATCACCGGAATCGGAGCAATGGCTGGCGGGTTCGGCGCGTTCCTCGTGAACGTTTACGCCGGACGCCTCTTCACCTACGCGCAGGGCGCTGGCAAGGCGTTTACGTTCATGGGCTTCGAAGGCAAGCCAGCCGCGTACATGATCGTGTTCTGCGTGTGCGGAGTTGCGTATCTCGTCGCGTGGTGCATTATGAAGACGCTCGTACCGCGCTATAGTCCGATCAAGGGATAGTGCAACAAAGTGAGAAGGTGAAGTTAAAGGGGGAAAGGCTTTTATTATGGACATGCTCGTTAAGGGTTCGTTGTTGTTTTTGTTCTTTGCGGTCATGGTGGTGATCGGATTCGCCTGCCGCCGACACGCGAGGAACGTTGATGGATTCGTGCTGGGAGGTCGTTCCGTCGGCCCGTGGCTCACCGCGTTCGCGTACGGTACGTCGTACTTCTCCGCCGTGGTGTTCGTGGGCTATGCGGGACAGTTCGGGTGGCGCTACGGCATTTCCGCCACGTGGGTCGGCATAGGCAACGCGCTGATCGGCTCATTCCTCGCGTGGGCGGTTTTGGGTCGCCGCACACGCATCATGACGCAGCACCTTGATTCCGCTACGATGCCTGATTTCTTCGCCAAGCGATTTGGCAGTCCAGCGCTGAAGATCATGGCGGCGGTCATCATCTTTGTATTCCTCATTCCCTACACCGCGTCGCTTTACAACGGCCTTTCGCGTCTCTTCGGGATGGCGTTTTCCATCGACTACACGTGGTGCGTCGTTCTGATGTCGGTACTCACCGCCATCTACGTGATTGCGGGCGGTTACATGGCCACAGCCATCAACGACTTCATCCAGGGGCTCATCATGCTCGTGGGGCTTGTGGTTGTGATTGGTGCGGTGTTGGCGTCGAAGGGTGGCCTCGTCGCCGCGCTAGACGGCCTCGCGCGAATCCAAGGCCCTGCCATGATTCCCGGCGGTGAGCCGACGCCTGGCATCTTCACGTCCTTCCTCGGACCCGATCCGCTGAGCCTTCTGTTCGTGGTGATCCTCACATCTCTTGGCACGTGGGGGCTTCCGCAGATGGTGCAGAAGTTCTACGCCATCAAGAACGAGGGCTCCATCAAGAAGGGTACCATAATCTCTACGCTCTTCGCGTTCGTGGTTGCAGGCGGCTGCTACTTCCTCGGCGGTTTTGGGCGGCTCTTCTCAAACGTTCTTAGCGTCACGGAGAAAGGCGTGCCGGCGGGCGGGTTCGACGCGATCATCCCGAAGATGCTCGAAGGGCTTTCACCTATGCTCATCGCGCTTGTGGTGGTACTGGTTCTCTCCGCCTCGATGAGCACGCTCTCGTCGCTCGTCATCACGTCGGCCTCCACCGTCACGATTGACTTCCTGAACAGCTTTAAGAAGGTGAAGATGGGCGAAAAGGAGAAGGTCCTCTGCATCCGTTTCCTGGTCGTCGTGTTCATCGCCATCTCGGCCGCCCTTGCGCTCGTGCAGTACAAGAGCACGAGCCCCATCGCCTTCATCGCGCAGATGATGGGTGTGTCGTGGGGCGCGATGGCGGGCGCGTTCCTCGCGCCGTTCCTCTACTCGCTTTATTCAAAACGGGTGACGGCGGCGTCGTGCTGGGCGTGTTTCATCCTCGCGCCCGCGTTCACGCTTGTGGGCGTGTTCTGCCGCGACGCGATGCCGGCGTTCCTGAAGTCGCCGATCAACACGGGCGCGCTCGCAATGATTGGCGGGCTTGTAATCGTGCCGATCGTCAATCTCTTCAGCCGCAAGCCGTCGAAGGAACTTGTGGATGGCTCGTTCGCCTGCTACGAAAAGACGACGGTCGTGCAACAGGCAACCGCCCTCGGCTCCGAAACCTTGCGCTAGTGATACAAGAGGAACAATGAAAAGCAGCAGCATCAATCAGGTTCTTGCCAGGTCGCTTGCGGCGGTCGCGTTCGCGTGTGCGGCCACGTGCGTCGGAGTGGAGTGGAAAGGGCTTTCGGAGGAAAACTGGTATTCTGGGCGTAAGATTGGTCCGGCGGACCTCAAGGGCAAGGTGGTGATGGTGGACGAATGGGGCGTTAGGTGTCCGCCCTGCCGCGCCCTCCTGCCGCGCATGGAGGAGATTTGGAAGTCGTTCAAGTCCAAGCCGTTCGTGTTGATTGGTTCGCACCGTCAGGGACGCCAGCCTGAGGCGGTGGCGGAACTCGTCAAGCAGAACAAGCTCACGTACCCGATTTACGACAGGGCCGGCATAGTCGATGAGCCGTCCAACGGCGGCGGAATCCCGTTCATCTACGTGGTTGACGCGAACGGCAAGGTGGTTTACTCGGGGAGGAGCGACAGGGAGGCCATTGCCGCAGTGGTCAATGCATTTGACACGGTTCCCGACAGATCTTCGCTTATCAACGGCGTGGAGCTCGTGAAGTTCAAGTCCATGAGAACCCAGCTCGTGTTCGGGAAGTCGTGCGAAAGCGCGCTGCGCCAGTTGAAGTCCGCCGCGAAGGGGAGCGACGCCAAGGCCAAGGAGGCGGCGAGCATCGTGGCTGCGATAGAGGAAACTCACAATGTGCTGAAGACGGAGATCGACGACAAGGTGGAGAGCCGTCCAGCAGCCGCGCTCGACGCCATGAACAGATTCTGCCGCACGTGGCCTTCCGAGGCGAAGGAGTACGCCGCCAAGTTAAAGGCGCTTTCGTCCGATTCCGACGTTGCCAAGTGCGGAAAGGTGCGCATGGTGTTGGAGAAGTACAGGAACTTCGAGCCTAGAACGTCCGGTGTGGCGAAGCGCGCGCTCGCGGAGGTGAAGAGCGCGATTGCGTCCGCGAAGGCGCTGGAAGGTTGCCGCAACGCGGCGGCGGCTGGCGAGGCGCAGGTGTATGCTGGTGAACTTGCTGAGTGCGAGAAGGAGCTTGAAGCGGCGGCTGCGCCACGCCGTAAATGACTTATTTCGACGTTTGTTCGCGGTTAAAATGCGCAAAATGCGTTTGAGCTCATTTTACGCTTGCTTTTTGCCTAGAAAAAGTCCATAATATATGCTCAATTTTCGTTTCAAGAAAGAAGAGGACAAAAATGGGTACAGGTCGTACACTACGTAAAGAATCGCATGTCCGTCCGTGCAAGACGCCGGCCGGCAAGGCTCGCCGTGCAAGCGCACAGCGCCGCCGTCTGGTCAAGTTCGGCCTCGGCGAAGAAGAGGTCAAGCTGATGAGCGACGAGAACGTGCGCGTTCTCGTGCAGCGTCCGACGGTCGTGAAGAAGATGGTCGCCAAGAAGGCGTCGGCCAAGTAGGCCCCATCCAATGACCGTCGTATCCTGTTCGATTGACGAACGGTACGTGAATCCCCTCTTCGAGGTGTTCGACGGAGGGGATTTCGTTTTGACTTCGTACCGCGACGTGGAGGATACCCTCACCACGATGCAGTTGTTCCTGCAGTCGGAGGAGGATGCTCCGCGCGCGGCTGAACTGCTTGTTGAGGCGGGCAGGATTGTGGGAGTTGAGCTCTCGCCCGTTGTCGGGACGATCCCAGACGAGGACTGGAAACTCTCCTACCGCAAGCATTTCAAGACGGAGGTTATCTCCCCGCGCCTCGTGGTGCGCCCGCCATGGGAACAGTTCACGCCTGCGCCAGGACAGAAAGTCCTCACCCTCGACCCGGGCATCGCGTTCGGCACCGGGCAGCATCCGACCACGCGCGCGTGCCTTGAATACATCGACGGCCTCGCGGTGGAGAACGCGAACCGCACTTTCCTGGACGTCGGCTGCGGCTCCGGCATCCTTGCAATAGCCGCCGCGCTTGAAGGCTTCCATGGCGTGTGCGGGTTCGACATCGACCCCGACGCCGTCCAGAACGCGAACGAAAACGCGGAGGCCAACGGCCTTGACATCCGTTTCGTGCGCGGCGACCTCTCGAACCTCAGTGCCACCGTGCCTATGAAGAACATCGGCGGCGGTCCCACGGCGGACATCGTCGCGGCGAACGTGCTGGGTCCGATACTCGTTCGCTTCGCGGGCGAAATCGCCTCCACGGTCAATCCTGGCGGGCTTCTGATCCTTAGCGGCATACTCGACGAACAGTATCCTGAAGTGCGCGACGCCTACGCGGCGAAGGGTTTCACGGAAGTATCCAGCCGCCTGATTGGCGAATGGCGTACCGGACTTTTTGAGAGGCGGTAGCGCAAATTATCACGTGCACGTGATTTTTATGTGAAAATCATGTGATTTCCGTGTGAAGATTTTCACACGGTTTTTTGTTTTACTATTCGCCGGACGGGGACATGGTGTCCGCGCCCGGAAAAACGAAAGGAAAACAAATGAAAACGAACTTGAAAACAATCGCCTTGGGTACTCTGGCCGGGCTGTCATTTGCATCGTTTGCTGCGGAAAAGCCGGACATTCCGAAGCGGACGAAAGCACCCGCCGCCGTTACTGCGCCTGCCACCGCAACTGGTGTGCAGAAGAAACGTCCCGCACGTAAGCGCCGTGCGAAGAAGGCGCCGAGGGGTGAGCCGGTGATGGTTACGGGCATGATCGACTCTGCGGAGTAAACTATGAAACTCGATCTCTGGGCGGGATTCCTCTCTATCGCGCTCCTCGCGTCCGTTGAGGCGGCGTGTGGGATTTTGTTCCTGAGCGGGGAGTTCGCCAGGGATCGGGAAGAAGTGCGCGAACGCGTATGCGCCGCTGCTGCGGCGCTTGCTGGTTCGCTTTATGAAAAGTACGCCGCTGGCGCATGGTCGGGCCTGCCTGAACAGGTCGATGCACTTGCGGCGGATCTCCAGCGGGGGGATGGATTGTCCACGGCATTTGTATGGCGCAAGGGGAAAGGCGTCATTTGGAAAAAAGGAGATGAGCAGATGATACTGCAAAAGATTGATGGAAGTTTCAAATGGATAGACGATGGTGGTCGGGCCAGATATCCGAAACGCGGGTGTTTTACCCAGGCGGAGGAGACTGTGGCCTGGTCCAGAATGGGACAGAAGGACGTTTGCGGCTATGTGTTGGAGCCGAATGCTGTCGGAATCCACCCTGAGGCAAAGTTCGCCACAAAGGCGTGCATTGTTGTGGCGACGTGTGGCTTGACCATACTTGGCGGCTGGTACTTGAAAAGGACTGCCGACCGGGCACGTGAGGAAAACGTCGCGTTAGTCGAGATGCTTGGCGAAAAAGTTGGAGTCGAGGAGGTGGAACATGTATAAAGTTGCTAGTTTACAGGAAGAAACGGCGGTCGAAAAGTCGCTGTGGTCGGTTCTTGAGGAATTTGGCAAGCGTCTTTCGAGAATCGAGGCGGCGCTGCAAAACGGCGTAGAGGTGAGGAACGAAGAAGATTCGTTTGCGTTTGGGGAGGGAAAGGTGAACCGTCGGCGTTTCATCTACACCGGGAAACGCGGCGAATCGGTCCGCCTTTTCCCACGCGAACTCAAGCTCCTCGAGATGTTCGCCGAGCATCCATACGACGTGCTTGATCGCGACATGCTGCTGAGCCGCATCTGGGGCATTGACTACTACGGCAACACGCGTACGCTCGACCAGCACATAAGCCACTTACGCCGAAAACTCGGTTCGGACGGTGAATATATCATCACCATAAACCGAGTAGGCTACTCCTACCAGCCACACAACCGAATGGACAAGTAATTTGCTGTTTTGCGGTGGGCGCAGTAAACTGCGCACCATGTCTCTTATAGAGCGTGAAGAGGAAGTTCTTTGGGCCCGAGCTTACGAACTAAGTGCCTCAAGGATGCGTTCGCCCCACTCCATAGACCGTGCGCTGCCACTACGCTCGCTGCGAGTCGTTCAGCTCGCCGAGGTAGAGCGCCCTGCGTTGGAACATGCGTCTGCCAACGCGCACGTTCTCCACCATGCTCCAGCACAGGTGGACCTTGCCGTCCTTGAATCTCTTTGTGGTTCGAGGAAACATGCCGGTATTATCTCATATCCGGCACGGCTTTTCAGGGTGTCAAGCCTTCACTACACGGCTTTTCGCGGCGATAGCCAGCTGAATCCAGTTCCAACTGCCGAACATTTGAAGTTATCAGCGTGAAAAAATCGAAACTTTGGTCGAACGTGGAAAGTCGGGCTAAGTGTCAGATTGCGCGGCATGGATTTCCCAACTACGGTGAACACTAAACAAGGAGACAAAAACATGAACAGCATCAGAATCTTTTGTGCAGTCGCGCTGGCGCTGACGGGGGCGTGCGCGTTCGGTGAAACATACCGTGACGCGATGGGGCGCGTGCAGTGGACGAAAACCACAGATCGCAACGGCAGAACCACTTTCCGTGATTCTATGGGCCGTAACCAGGGCACCGCTACCACGGACAACTATGGCAAGACGACCTACCGCGACGCGATGGGCCGGAACCAGGGCACTGCCACCACGGATAACTACGGCAAGACCACCTACCGCGACGCGATGGGCCGTAATCAGGGAACTGCCACCACTGACAACTACGGTAAAACGACCTACCGCGATTCGATGGGACGCATCACTGGTACCGCCACCAAGGATAACTACGGTAAGATCACCTACCGCGATTCGATGGGGCGCATCACCGGTACCGCCACCACTGACAACTACGGCAAGACCACCTACCGCGACGCGATGGGACGCGTGGTCGGCACAAAGAAGTAGATTGTGCTATACTATTGCCGCTATGAAAAAGTGGACAGTTTCAACTTTCAAGGCGGCAAAGGGCGTTCGCAAGCTCGGATGCTGCACCGCTTATGACGCCTGCTTCGCGCGTTTGGCCGACGAAGCGGGCGTACCGTGCATCCTCGTTGGCGATTCAATGGGCATGGTGTCGCTCGGTTATTCGACCACGCTTCCCGTGTCGATGCAGGAGACTCTCTCCGCCACCGCAGCCGTGGCGCGTGCGGCGAAGGATGCGCTCGTGATCGCTGATATGCCCTTCGGCAGCTACCAGTGCGGCGACGACGCGGCGATGGCGAACGCCGTCGCCTGCCTGAAGGTCGGCGCGGATGGCGTGAAGCTCGAGGGCGGTGCACGCGTGTGCGGGCTCATCCGCCGCATGACTGACGCTGGCATCCCCGTGCTCGCACACGTGGGAATGACGCCGCAGAGCGTGAACGCCTACGGCGGTTTTAAGACGCAAGGCAAGACGCGCGAGGCAGCACTGCAGGTACTCGAGGATGCGAAGGCCGTTGAGGCCGCCGGCGCGTTCGCTGTCACGCTTGAGTGTGTGCCGGACGAACTCGCCGCCGAGATCACCGCCGCGCTGAAGATTCCCACGATCGGCATTGGCGCGGGACCAGTGTGCGACGCGCAGTGGCTCGTGATGCACGACCTCCTCGGCCTCAACGAGGGACACGTGCCGACGTTCGTCAAGCGCTACGCGAACCTTGCAGCCGACGCGAAGAAGGCATTCGCGCAGTACGTGGACGAAGTCGCGTCCGGCACTTTCCCCCCGCCGCGCAGGTGACATGCGGCTTTGGGCGTCCATCCTATTTGGCTCGCTCGCGTCGTTCGGCGCGACGGATGTGACGTTTCTCATGTGCTACCGCCCGGACCACCCGGAAGATCCGGCGACGAAGCAGATCCTTCAGTTCACGGCGGCGCATCCTGAGATACGTCCGTTCCAGTGGGGCGGACTCACCTTGCCCGGCGGCGGTGGACGCGCTGCGTTCATGCTCGCGCTCGCGGGCGGAACGGCGCCGGACGTCTATAAGGCCTGGTTCCACATCCTCCGTCACGACATCGACGAGGGTTTCTGCTATCCGCTCAACGAATGGCTTGGTGAAGATACGAATGGCGACGGCAAGCTCTCCGATGCGGAGGCAAGGTGGCCGGGCTGGAAGGACGTGCCGCAACTCTGGCGAGACGTGGCGACGAAGGATGGCAAGGTCTATGCCGTCCCCACGCCTGGTTTTGCGTACTACGGCATAGTTTACCGCAAGGACCTCGTGAAGGCGGCTGGGCTTGACCCCGAAAAACCGCCGCGCACATGGGATGGGTTCGCCGACTGGTGCTGCAAGCTCACGTTCGCCGATAAGACCATTCCCGGCGCAACCGTGCAACATGGCCAGCGCGCATTCGCGATCGAGAACCGCCCGTGGGGTTTTTTGCCGTGGGTAGGTGCGGCCGGCGGCGACGTGATTCGCATGTCGAAAGTCGAATCCCGGATGTCGGATGCCGAAAGTCGAATGTCAAATGGAAATCCGAAATGGGAGGCGTGCTTTGATTCGCCGGAGTGTTTGCGTGCGGCGAAGTTTTTGCAGGGATTAATCGCAGATGGCGTGGTGCGCGCGCTGCCGCAGCTGTCGATGTCGAACGAAGTTGCGGACATGTTCGTGAACGGCGAGATCGTGAGCGTGTTCGGCGGCGAGGACCTCGTGGTGTATCTCACCGAGCGTTTGAACTTTCCATCGGAGCAAATCGGCCTAATGCCGTTTCCGGCGGCTGATGAGAATTGTCGTCCTGTCCTCCAGGCGCACAAGCATTTCTACGCGATGACGGAGGGCGTGGGGCGGCGTCCGAAGGAGGAACGCGACGCGGTGTGGGCGTGCGTGGAACAGCTCGCGTCCGGCGATGTGTACGACGAGACCGTGCGCAAGAACGTGGCGGAAGGGCGTGCGCGGTGGTGTCTGCCCGCCGACCTGAAACGTCTCGGCTTCGACGAGTACCTTGCGGAGGTTCCGCCGGGGATCCGCCAGATGTACGGCGACCTCGCG
>Ga0310694_10004495_pt1 | contig 13494 bp, 12 predicted proteins | sample 174DNAGHGhighgp2_FD_203884 | JGI IMG/M metagenome (GOLD analysis project Ga0310694, IMG submission 203884) | Sheep rumen microbial communities from Palmerston North, Manawatu-Wanganui, New Zealand - 1742 DNA GHGhigh gp2 (v2) (version 2) | ecosystem: Host-associated > Mammals > Digestive system... | reverse complement strand
CCGGCGGTGTCGATGATCAGCACGTCCTGACCATAGTAGCGGGCGTATTCAACAGCTTCCTTGGCTGTTTTAACGGGATTCTGCGTGCCCTTTTCAAACACAGGCACGTTGACCTGTTCGCCAACCACCTGCAGCTGTTTGATGGCGGCGGGACGGTAAATATCGCAGGCTGCCAGCAGGGGCTTTTTGCCTTGCTTGGTGAGCCAGGAAGCCAGCTTGGCCGCCATGGTGGTTTTGCCGGCGCCCTGGAGGCCGCAGAGCATGTAGATCGTGGGCACCGAGGAGGACCAGGTGAGCTTGGCGTTGGTGCCGCCCATCAGGTCGGTCAGCTCTTCGTTTACGATCTTGATGACCTGCTGCCCGGCGTTCAGATTGGCAAGGATCTCGGTGCCGATGCAGCGCTCGGTCACTTTCTTGACGAAATCCTTTACCACCAGATAGTTCACGTCGGCTTCCAGCAGGGCCATGCGCACTTCCCGCATAGCGTCTTTGATGTTCTGCTCGTTCAGCTTTCCCTTGCCGGTGAGCTTCTTAAACGCTTTTTGCAGTTTTTCGGAAAGCCCTTCAAAGGCCATTTATTGTTCCTCCTGATCCAGCAGTGCGCGGAGCGTATCCAGCGCGGATTGAAGATATGATTCCGTACCGCCGGCGGCTTTTACCTGCTGCAGCTTTTCCAGCGTCTTATGCAGCCCGTCCTCGGTGCGCTGGAAGCGGCTTCTCAGATGCAGCTTCTCCTCCAGGCCCACCAGCTGCTTTTCGGTGCGGCTCACGGTGTCGTGCACGCTTTGGCGGCTGACGGAAAACTGGCCGGCGATCTCGGAAAGCGTCAGGTCTTCCTCCCAATGGAGGCGGGCCATCTCCCGCTGCGTATCGGTGAGCATGTCGCCGTAAAAGGCCAGCAGCAGCGAAAGGGATACTTTCTTTTCCATTGCGCCCTCTTGCCGCTCCATGATAACCTCCTGTCAAGACAAATTGCTTGACAAAGATATTATACGCAGGATTCTGATCTTGTCAAGCATTTTTTCTTGACAAGATAAAATAAAATGCCGGGCTTCCGACAGCCCGGCGGTAAACAGCGCGATTCTTATTGGGCATGCACCCTGAACCAGCAGAAGGAAGTGGCTTTGGTCAGGTCCCGCACGGTAAGGGGGCATGTGCCGTTGTCGATCAGGAAGTAATCGTAATCCTTTTTTTGCAGCTGGCGGATGTGATTGGGCGCAGCCTTGGACAAATCCCCCACGATGGACACGTTCACGCAGCCGTTGGTGGTGTTGCAGTTGCTGTAATAGCTGTTTTCGTCGATGAACTTCTGGAAGCGCTCGCCGGCCACCGGGCTGGGACCATCGTGGATTACCAGCGGGTAGTCCAGGTAATCAGCCAGCTCGGGCACTTCCTCGGCGGTGAAGCCGTAATCCCTGAGGGTGCCGATATACATCATGATGTGACGGGAGCCGTCGTTGCTCACCAGCATGTCGCCGACGATCAGGGTGTCCTTGAGCTGATCGTAGGCGGGCATGGGCTTGCTCTTGAGCTTTACCGCCTTGGAGCCGCCGCTGAAAATATGGTTGTTTTCTTTATAAATATCGTCCAGGATCATGGCCTGCAGCCCGGGATGCCCTTTTTCGCCAAACTCGTTGAGGCCGGCCTGGCGGCAGATCCATTTGGTGTAGCCCGAGCAGTCAAAGCCGCGGATGAAAGTCATGCCCACCTTGAAAAACTTGGTGCCGCCGGTATCGGCGCCCACGGTGACCTTGGTATACTGCGGGGCCTTTTGCAGAATGTAGTTGGCGTCCTGGCCGCCAAAGTAATACGGCATGCCGTATTCAAACACGGGCTGGATATTGGCGCCGGTAATGTCATTGTAGCGGCGCAGGAAGATATTGTCCTTCTCCAGCATGGAAAACGCCGCGTTCAGGCAGGGGTTTTCCTCCACCAGGGCCAGGGCGCTGCCGGCCATAAGGCCCAGCGCCAGCACAGCCACGAGCAGCAGCGACAGAAGCTTTTTCATGCGATCGTCCACCTTTCGCTTCATTTGCACATTCGCATTATATTCTGTATTTGCTTGTCATGTCAAGCGTCAGCTATTCGCGTACGGTTTCCTTTTCTTCAAAATCCGGATCTGACGGCGGCATGTGCTGGCAGACCAGCAGCAGCGCGTCCTCCCCATTGTCTTCATAGTAGCGCTTGCGCACGCCCACGTATTCAAAGCCCACGCTGCGGTACAGGCTTTGGGCGATGGCGTTGCTTTTTCTGACCTCCAGGGTCATGTACTGCACGCCCAGATTGGCGGCGTACTGCATGAGCCCCCGGGTCAATCGCCTGCCGATACCTTTCCCCCGGTGATCGGCTCGAACAGCGATGTTGGTAACGTGGGCCTCGTCCAGCACGATCCAGGCCCCGGCAAAGCCGATGATTTCATCGTTTTCCACCGCCACCAGGTAACGGGCGCAGGCATTCTGCGTCATTTCCTTGACGAAATCCTCCCGCTTCCAGGGCTTGGAAAAAGCAGCCTGCTCGATGTGATAAACCCCGTCCACGTCCTCAAGCCCCATCCGGCGGATCAACACATTGTCAGGCATGGGCAGCCTCCCGAAGGTTCTTCTGCCTTTCCGCCTGAGGAGGGCGCAGGTACAGAGGCTTAAGGTCCCGGCTGGAAACGGCTTCGCTCGTTTTTTTTGCCGCAAGATAAGCCGCAGCGGCCGGCCGAAGGTAAGCAAGATGCGGCGGCGCGAAACGGGCCTGATCCCCCAGCATCTCGGCAATTTTCTCTTTGTGCACGGGCATCCCATCCCCCAGAAACAGCATTGGCCTGCCTAAAGCGCTTACCTTGCTCAGATAATCAGGTAAAGCGATGGCCTCGTCGGGCAGCAGCCTTTCCAGCGTATCGCCCATAAACGCCGCGCCGTACACCTGGCCGGCCCGGGCATCCTGAATGGGGCAAATCACGCCGTCAAAAGGCGATACCCCCGCCGCCATGGCTTCCAGCGCGTCTATGGCTACGCAGGGCTTATCCGTCGCGTGAGAAAGGCCCTTTACCGTGCTGACGCCGATGCGCACACCGGTAAAAGAACCGGGGCCCACCGTAACGGCGAAATAATCGGTGCCTTCCACGGTCAGGCCGGTATGCAGATAGGCTTCTTCGATCAAAGGAAGGATGGACTGGGAATGGGTAAAGGCGTTTACCGCCGTGGCTTCATAGCGGATCACGTTGTTTTCCAGCAGCGCGGCCCCTGCCACGGGGCCGGAAGTATCCACGCATAGCAGGATCATTGCAGCGCCTCCTCGTCCAATGGAAAGCCGCCCAGGGGTGTCAGGGTGATGCAGCGGGTATCGTCGCCGCTGGGGGATGATATGTCCACACGCAAAGCGCGCTCCGGAAGGAATCGGGGCGCTCTTTCGCCCCATTCGATCAGGGCGATGCCGTCGCCGCCGATCTGCTCTTCCATGCCCATTTCGGCGATTTCCTCCGGATCGGCAATGCGGTACCAATCAAAGTGATACAGAGGAATACGGCCTTCGTCGTAAGCGTTGAGGATGGTGAAGGACGGGCTGGGCACGGCGCCGGTGACGCCAAGGCCCCGGGCTATGCCGCGGGCCAATTCGCTTTTCCCGGCGCCCAGATCGCCATAGAGCAGCACGGTGTCGCCAGGCCGCAAAAGCCCGGCCAGACGGGCGCCCAAAGCCCTGGTTTCAGCAGCAGAATGGGTCGTTATCAAATCAAGAAACCTCCAGATAATTACATGATCGCATAGCTCATATAAAAGAGCAGGCTGTAAATCACGTGGGTCAGTGCAAACAGCAGAAGCAGCAAACGCCGCGCCGTCCCGCTTTTTACGGATGACAGGCACAGATAGACCGGCACGCAGGACAGCATGTACCTGCCGCCGCTGATCATCCAGCCGGAGAGAAAGGTGAACCCCAGATACGCGCCGCCATATAGGATCACCGACGTGGGGAGCCTGTTTTTGACGCCCAGCAGCAGCGCGAGCAAAACCAGGAAATACAGCGCGATCTGCGGCAGATAAATGATCCAGGCCAGCCCTTCGTACTGCTGGGAAAGGGAATACTGCAGCGAAATGTTCCGGCTGATCCACTGGGTGGTCTGATACCAGGGCTCCCCGGCCTCATATGCAAGAAACTGAAAAGCATTGCCGTGCAGGGAATAATTGATGAGAAGATAAGCCCCGAATCCGGCGGGAATCAGCAGCACCAGCAGGTCCTTCCAGGAAAAGCGCCGCTTTTCTTTGCCAAGCCGCAGCGACAAAAGCTCGTACGCTGCCGGCAGGATCAGCAGCATCCCCTGTACCCGGCACAGCGCCGCCAAAAAGCCCATTGCGCCTGCCCAGCCAAACCGTTTTTTACGGATCAGCAGCAGACAGCCGATGGTCAAGAGCAGGAACAGGCTTTCGGAGTATACCCCCATCACGAACACGGAAAAGGGGTACAATGCAAACAGCATCACGCCCAGCCACGCGTCGGCGGCGCTTTTCCTTTCCATGGCGATCCACTCATAGAGCAGCACCGCCGCGCCGGCGAAGCTCAGCCGGGAAATAAACAGGCCGCACAGCGCGGGATTGGGAATCAGCAGGGACAAAAAACGGATCAGGTAGGGATACAGCGGATAAAACACCAGGTTGATGGCGTTTTCCCCGGTTGCCGTATAACCGTTTTTTGCAATGTCCAGATAGCGGACCGCATCCCCGGGCTCGGTGAGCCGTCTGCGGATCAGATCTGCGATCCCCTGCAGCGACAGCCCGCCCTGTACGAATACGCTGGACAGGATGAGCACCAGATCATGGATGCCCCACGCTGCCAGGATAACGAGCAGCCATTTGATCCATCGCTTTTTCAGCCGGTTTTTCATGCGCCGCCCCCTATCCGATCCGTCCCAGCGCCAAAGCAGCCACAGCAAAGGCGGACAGCACGGCGTTGAAGGATACCGAAACAATATAAGCGGCGCGCGGGATGGCGGCTTGCCTTCCGGGGATCAACTTGCCCAGGAAAAAGAACAGACACGCCAGAAGCAGCGCGGCAAGAGGCGGCCAACCGGGCAAAAAGCAAAACACCGAGAAGGGCAGCGTCAGCAGGAGAAAAACGCAGTCCTTTGCGCCTTGCTCTCCAATGCAGCGCAGCAGCCTGGCGTATATCAGCCCGGCCGACAGAATAGTCAGCAGGAACGACAGGCAGCAGCCCCCCGCAAGGTATTGCTGAAACAGCGCCTTCCCGAGAAAATGTCCGCCATATACGAAAAGCCCCGTCAAAACACCCTTCCAGGACGGATTTTTCAGCAGCTCGGCCGTTTCCCGCCAATAAGCGCCGGGGATAAACTGCGTAAGATCACCCGGGTTTTCGACATCCTGAAAAACAGCCTGCCGCAGCAGCGCGCAGGAAAGCAGATACATCAGCCCGGCTGCCATTGTCATCAGTCCAATGACCGCAATATCCCGGACCGCTTTCGCGGGAAGCGCATGGATATCCCGCAAAAACAGCAGCAGCAGGATACCGATCAGCGTCAGCATCCCGCAGCCTGCCAGCCATCCCAGCAATCCGCCCATGGAACCTCCTGCCCGGAAAACATACCGTCATGATACACGGCGGGAAAACGATTATTCAGCGGCGCATACCACCTCAGGCCCTGCCGGGCGCACATCCAGCACATAGCAGCTGCCCGGGCCGAACACCGCTTCCATCCTGCTGACAAAGGTATCCGCTATCTCCATCGGCACAGCGTTCAGCGTAGTGCCCGCAAAGCCGCCGCCGTGTACCCGGCATGCGCCGCGGCCGGACAGGATCTGTTCAGCCAGCGCCAGCGCCAGGGTCATGGGCTGCTCCTTGCCGGCGCAGAATACGTTTTGCAGCAGCTTCCAGCTGCTTAAGCCCGAAGCGTTCATCTCCCGCAGGATCGCTTCCGTATCCTGCTGCCGGACAGCCTGCACGGTACGGTCCACCCGATCGTTTTCATCCAGATAATGCATGGCGCGCAGGACCGCCCTTTCCCCCGTCTTCTCCCGCACGGCGGCCAGATTATCCAACAGCTGCTCCCGGCTTACGCCGCGCAGCACCCGTTGACCAAAGAACGCGGCTACATCCTCCATTTCCGTACGGATGGCGGCGTATTCGCCGGTCAGATTGTCGTGACTGCCGCCGGTATTCACGACCACCAGCGCATAGCCCGCCTGGCTGAAGCTGTAGGACAAAGCTTCCGTACGGGGTTCGCCTTCAAAGTCAATGGTCACAAGGCCGCCGGTCGAGCAGGCCATCTGATCCATAAGGCCGGACGGCTTGCCAAAGTAAACATTTTCCGCGTACTGAGCAATCTGCGCCCTGGGCGTAGCCGCCATGGAAAAGCCGTTGTACAGCGCGTCGATCACCGCGCAGATCATTACTTCGTAGGCGGCGGAGGAAGACAGCCCGCTGCCGCCCAGCACGTCGCTGGTTACCGCAGCGTCAAAGCCGCCAAGACGGAACACTTTTTCCTGCATGCCCCGGGCCACGCCGCGCACCAGCGCGGCGGAGGTGCCCGCTTCCGCCGGATAAGCGTTCAGGTCATCCAGCGACAGGCAGATTTCGGGATATCCTTTGCTGAGGATGCGCACCTGCATATCGTCCCGGGGAGATACGCAGGCCAGACAGTCCAGATTGACCGCAGCGGCCAGTACCTTGCCGTTGTTGTGATCGGTGTGATTCCCGATGATTTCGCTGCGTCCCGGCGCGCTGATGAAGTACAGGGGCTTTTCGGGGGCGAAAAAGCTTTTTTCATGGGTTTTCAGCAGATCGGCATAGCGCCGCTTCTGCCGCCCCAGCTCCTTTTCTTCTTTGCCGTACAGCTTTTGAAGCTTTTTCAGGGTATCCGCGCCATCCAGCATGGCCAGCATGTTTTCATAGCTGCTCATATCATTTTCCTCTTATCTGGCGTCCAGCGCTTCCTGCCAGAGGGCAAGAAAGGCGGGCAGCCCTTTTTCGTTCAGCGTTTGTTCAAATGCTGCGAAGGATTCGTCGGTTATTTCTTCCTCGCCCAGCACCCATCGTCCCAGCTGAATATCCACGTAAGGCCCGATCTCGTTTTGCAGCGCGTCGATCTCTTTTTCCTGCGCTTCCGTCAGGGAAAGGTAAGGCATGGGAAGACGGCACAGGGAAGCCATTTCTTTTTGCGCTTCATAATTCTTCTTGCTTTCTTCCGTCTGGCCGCTGTAGCGCAGTGCGAAATCCTCCGCGGCAATACCGGGCATGGACGCGCCGCCGTCCATCAGTGAAACAGCAACGAACAAAGCGCCGTTTGTCTTCGCCGCATCCGCCAGGCGCCAGGTGCCGTCGCCGTCCATGAAATAATCCAGGTTTTCCATGCCGGCCGTGGCCAGGATCGCTCCTTTTTCGGCATACAGCATATCCACCCAGCGCAGCATTTCTTCGGGCTTGCCGCAATGGCTGGTTACGGCGAAGGTGCCCCGCTGAACGGGGCCGAAAAAGTCGCGGTATACCTGCTGACCGTTATAGAAAAGCGGCGGCATGGCGGTGTAATCATCCGCCCAGGAAACCCTGAAGAGGTTGTTGGGCGCTGTGGTCATAATAGCGCCGTACGTGGGCTTTGCGTTGCCGTCGGTCACCTGCCGGCTGCTGTCCACGATGGAAAAGCCGTTCTTATCCAGCAGCCCGGCCTGGTACAAATCCCGGCACCAGGTAACGAACAGCCGGTAGTTTTCTTCCAGCGGCATGAATTTTACTTTCCCATCCTGCTCGAATACGTTGTAATCGGTGCAGATCAGGCCAAAGCCGTGAGCCAGGAATTTCAGGTCGAACGGCCCCAGGAAGCCAAGCGGGATTTCATCTAATCTGCCGTTTTTGTTGAGGTCGTGTGTCTTGAACGCGGTCAGCACTTCCACCAATTCCTCCGCCGTTGCGGGCATATCCATTTTCAGAGCGTTCAGCCACGTCCGGTTGATCCAGACATAGTTTTGCGCCGGCACCGTATTGATATAGGGCAGCGCGGCGATACGGCCGTCGGGCAGGGTAATGGCGGACAGCGCTTCGGGCCTCTCCTGGAGAATGGCCCACAGGTTGGGCGCGTACTGCGGCATGAGGGGTTTTAAGTCGATCAGCACGCCCTTGTTCAGCAGATCCATGCATTCCGCCTGCGTAAGCGCGGCCTTGAACAGCACGTCCGGCATATCGCCCTCCGCTGTCAGGGAAGATTTGTATTCCTTCCATTTTGCAGCGTCAGTGTACTGCTGAAAGGAAAAGCTGATGCCCGTCCAATCCTCCATCTGAATGAAAAAACGGTTGTTTTCCCATTGACGCATGTTGGTGTTGTCAAAGCCCGCCATCACATACGTTGGCCGGTTTTCCTCGCTCATGGCCGGGCAGGCAGCGAGCAGAAGCGAAAGGGACAGAAGCAGCATAATGATTCGCTTGAACAGCATGGCGCATCCTCCTTTGGATGAATATCTGTATTATACAGGATTTTTTCCCTTTTGACCACCCCTTATTTTTTGTCACGGCAGGCAAGGAAAAATCATAGCATGTCAATATCCCATGTTATGAGGTGATGAAGCATGCGTGTTCTGATCGCCGGAAATCAGCGGCGGGATGTGTATTGTAAACATTTATTGGAGGATATGGGCTTTTCTGTTTCTCTTCAAGGCCCCTGGGACACTGTGGTGCTACCGCTGCCAAGAAGCGAAATCAGGCAGGAATGGCTCCCCCTGATGCACGAAAAGCAAAACGTGGTCTGCGGTCTGACCGATCCGGGCTTTGACAGATTGGCGAAAGAAAAAGGGTGGCGCCTGTTCCGGGTGCTGGAGGACCGGGAATACGCAGAAAAAAACGCCTGTTTGACCGCAGAAGGCGCGCTGTTTGCCGCGGCGTACCAGCTGGACTCCGCGTTGATGGGCCTTCCCTGCCTGGTCGTAGGCTACGGCCGCATCGGAAAAGCGCTGACAGAGCGGCTGCGCGCCCTGGGAGCCAAGGTGTGTGTGGCCGCGCGCCGTCAGGAAAGCCGGGCAGAAGCCGGCGGCGGCATCGCCATAGAAGATATAGAAAATGCTCTGCCGCACATGCGGCTGGTTTTCAACACCGTGCCGGCGCCGATGATCGGGAAAAAGGAGCTGGCCGCCGTAAGGCCCGGGACCATGCTGATGGAATTGGCCAGCGCGCCTTATGGGATCGACCTGGAGACGGCCAGGCAAATGGGCATCAACTGCACTTTGGAAAGCGGCGTCCCCGGCAGATACTGCCCGCGTTCCGCCGCGGAAGCGCTGATCGAATATATGAAGAGAGAAGGGATCCTTTATGCATAAAACAGCCGTTGGCTTTGCCCTGACGGGCTCCTTCTGCATGTTTGCCAGCGCCTTTGACGCCATGCGGAATCTGGTGAAGCAGGGATATGATCTGTACCCTGTTCTGTCCTTCGCAGCGGCAAGGGAGGACACACGGTTCTTTTCTGCAAAAGACGTTTTGAAAACGGTGGAGGACATTTCCGGCCGCGCGCCAATCGTGACTTTGCCGGATGCGGAGCCCATCGGCCCTAAAAAGCTGGTGGACGCTTACGTGATCGCGCCCATGACCGGGGCCTCCATGGCCAGATTCGCCCATGGCATTTTCGATACCCCTGCGCTGCTGGGGGCCAAATCGCATCTGCGCAACGGCATGCCTGTGCTCATCGCACCCTCCACCAACGACGGCTTATCCACCGCCGCCGAAAACATCGGGAAGATTTTGGGCATGCGAAACGTTTATGTAGTGCCCTTTGGCCAGGATGATCCGGTGAAGAAGCCCCGCTCCCTGGTAGCGGACTTTTCCAGACTGCCGGAAGCCCTGGCCGCCGCCCTGGCCGGCGCGCAGATGCAGCCGATCCTGCTGGGCGGCTTGAAAAAAGCGGCGGGATAAGGTATAATATATTTGTGGAGGTATTGCCATGATTTACAGAATGAAACGCTGCACGGCGCTTTTCATGATGATTGCGCTGATATTGCTCCTTGCTTTCCCCGCTTGTGCGGAGGAAAAAGCCGATCTTTCCGCCGTCGGCATAGTGCTGGACGCGCAGCAGGACGGCGCCGCGGGCAGCTTTGTGCACTATCCGGAGCTGGCCATCGACGCGGAGGAGCATCCCTTGTCCGCCGTTATCGAAAAGGTCAATCAGGCCATTCTGGATCATGCCCGTATCCCTGCCTATTTGCAGCTGCTGTCCACCATTGCAGAGGGCAGCGCCGGCCTGCAGGTGGATTATGACTATGCTTTCCCGCAATGGGAAAGCGACGCCCACTATCTCTCCCTTTGCGTCAGCGCCAGAGGAAAGATGCTCTCCGGCGGCCCTTCTCAGGTGTATTATCCCATGACCTTTGATTTGCTGACCGGAGAGGAAGTGCCCTTTGAAAAGCTGTTCACCGATCCCGACGGCGCGAAAGCCTTTATAGAAGAACAGCTTTCCGATGAAATCGCGCCGACCCTTTCCACCTACCTGGAAAACAGCGATCTGTTCCCCGTTCCCTTCGATCGTTATTGGCTGGACGGCATGGGCAATGTGATATTGACCTACGAGCACAGCCAATTGTCCTTCCTTTCCGGCGATTCCGGGGCCGTGGCCTTCCGCTACAGCGAATTGTGGGATTATCTGGACACCTCCAAAGAAGGCGTACCCATGCAGGTGCTTTGGCATCCGGATAAATACGGCGCGGCGGATTCCGACTTTTCCCTGGCAGAAAAAAACAGCGAGTGGTTCTATAACGACGCGCTGTACGGCCTGGGCGTGGATCTGTATCTGGGCGATCCGCTGGATCAAGTGCTTTCCGCCTTTCAGGCTGCTTCCGATTCCGGCTATTATCCCGGCGGCGCGTATTACGAGGTGGAATATCCGACCCTGCGGGGCACGCTGATCCTTACCGATGAAAACGAGGAAAAGGTGACCGGCATCCTTTCTTCCCGGGTGGATCACTTTGGCATCGAAACGGGAAAAACCACGCTGGAGCAGGCGATCGCGCTGATGGGATCGGAGCCGCTGATTACGCTTCCTATGGGCGAGGCCGCCGCAGAACTGTACTGCGTCTGCCCCGGCACCGCCGCTGTGTACCGGGATAAGGACATGGACGGAAACAGCCTGAGCTTCACCCTGTACGCCGATGAAAACGGCATCGTGCAGTATGTCAGGCTGGCGTTTGAATCCGCCTGAACGAACTATCAGAAAAACTGATGGATATGGAGTAAATGCTTGCTATGAGCGCAGCAAATGCAAAAAAAGCGAAATCAAATCAGCCCGCTCTGGTCACTACCGGCCAGGGCGCGGCCTTGTATGTCACATTGGGCACAGTGCTGATGACCGTCGGGTTCATGTGGTTGTTTTCCATGATGGTGGACCCCAACAGCAGCACGATCCTGGAAACGATGTCTGTGACGCTGTACGGCCTTTGCGGGCTTTTCTGCCCTTTTTTCCCCATCCTGCTGATCTGGGCCGGCGCAAAGCTGATGGTTTCCACCAGGCACAAGGTGACATGGCGGAACGTGCTGATCTTTGCGGCGCTCTATTGGCTCGTGCTGGCCGGGCACACGCTCGTTGCGCTGATTCCGCAGGGAAAAGCAACCGTATCTTATCTCGATTATCTGAAAACCGTGAATTACCAGAACGTATCGGTCACCCATCGCGGCTATGCCGACTATCTGGACCTGGCCTTCAGGTATCCAACCGATATCAGGCCCGGCGGACTGTTTGGCATGGCGCTGGCCTACCCGCTCTGGAAGCTGCTTACCCGGCCGGGCGCCATCATCCTGGTGGTGTTTGCCGCAGTTGCGCTGATTTTCCTTTTGTTCCGGCTCAACCCGGGCGATTTGTTCCGCAAAATATCTGACAGCGGCGAGCAAAGACGGGAAGCGCGGGAAGCCAGGGAAGCTGCCCGGGAACAGGAAAGACAGGCGCAGCTGTCCCAAAAGAATCAGCCTGCCCCGGTGGTGCAGGAAATGCCCATGAACGAATTGCAGCCCGGGCAAACGGTGCAGCGGCAGGATACGGTGTATCAGACGCCGGATTATTATTCTCCGGCTCCTGTATACAACACTGAGCCCGCCTATCAGCCTCCCGTTTATCCCAGGCAGCCGGTGATTCCCCAGCAGCAGACTTATCCTCAGCCCACCCGGCAGGAGCAGAACTTCTATCCCGTATCCAACGATCTGTATGATGAAAAATTCCCGCTGAATCCTCAGCCTGCTTCAGACGCCTGGGAGCAGCCGCAGCCGGACCCGCAAATTCAGCCTGCCGCTCCCGCGCAGCCCTTCCCGGAAGAAGAGCAGGAGGAGCTGCCCCGGCATCTGCGCCGCCGCAGGTATCACGAGCAAAAGGAATCCAAGCAGGAAGAAAAGCCTGCCGCCCCGGCTTCCGCTGCGCAGCGGCAGGATTCGGTCCCCGCGTCGCCTTCCGCTGCGCCTGAAAAGCCGAGGGAGCAGGAAAACCGTCCCGCTGATGATCGCACACCCGTACGGCCTGCCGTGCCGGCAAAGCCGTCTGTACCGGTGAAGCCTCCCATCGTCGAGCAGGATGAAAGCGACGATCCCGACGATCTTCCCTGGGAAGTGCCCGCCCGGCCCGCTCAGACGACGAAGAACAATCCCGCCCCATCCCATCCCAGGGAACCGCAGAGCAGCTGGGCCGATCAGGTGCATAATCGGCAGAGCGAAATCAATCAGCAGCTCCCGGAGCATACCACATCCAGGAATGATCCCAAGCCGGTGTACACCGACCCCGTGATGCCGCTGGAGGAAATCCACGGCACCATTACCCCGCGGAAAGAAAACACTTCCGGCAACGTGAAGCTGGACGGCACCTCCGCGCCCCAGGTGAAGCAGGCCGAAATGGGCATGAACGTGCCTTATGAAGCGCCGCCCATCCGCCTGCTCAACGAAGGCCGCCACGTGCCTCAGGAAAACATGGCCCAGGAGGACGAAAAACGCGCCCAGATCATCGAGGGCACCCTGCGCTCCTTCGGCGTGGACAGCGAGGTCAAGCAGATCATGCACGGCCCCGCCATCACCCGGTTTGCCATCCAGATCGCGCCGGGCGTGAAGGTGAGCCGCGTTTCCAACACAGCGGACAACCTGGCGCTGGACCTGAAAACCAAGCACGTCCGCGTGGAAGCGCCCATCCAGGGCACCAGCTACATCGGCATCGAGGTGCCCAATCAGCTGGTGAGCACCGTATCGCTCCGGGAAGTGCTGGACAGCCCCGAAATGCGCTCCAATCCTTCGCCTCTGCTGGTAGCCCTTGGCAAGGACATCGCCGGCGCGCCGGTGCTGTGCGATTTGAGCAAGATGCCCCATCTGCTCATCGCCGGCGCAACCGGCAGCGGTAAATCCGTGTGCATCAACTCCATCGTGTGCAGCCTTCTGTATCGCACATCCCCCGACCAGGTACGCCTCATCATGATCGACCCCAAGCAGGTGGAATTGAGCGTATACAATTCCATTCCCCATCTGCTGGTGCCGGTGGTGAGCGACCCCAGGAAAGCCGCGGGCGCC
>Ga0310694_10004491_pt1 | contig 13496 bp, 5 predicted proteins | sample 174DNAGHGhighgp2_FD_203884 | JGI IMG/M metagenome (GOLD analysis project Ga0310694, IMG submission 203884) | Sheep rumen microbial communities from Palmerston North, Manawatu-Wanganui, New Zealand - 1742 DNA GHGhigh gp2 (v2) (version 2) | ecosystem: Host-associated > Mammals > Digestive system >... | reverse complement strand
TCACTGCTGCGTGCCATCCTCGGCTTCGTGCCCCTCACGGCCGGAGAGGTCGATGTCTGCGGCATCAGGCTCGACGACCGCCACGTCAACGTGCTGCGTCAACATACTGCCTATCTGCCACAGGAACTGCAACCTGTTGCCGCCACCGGACGCGACCTCATAGCCCTGACACACCACCTGCGCGCCAACCGCGATGTCAGCTGTAGTGTCGAAGCCATCCTCACGACCCTTGGCCTCGATCCCGAAATACTCGACCTTCAGGCATCCAAACTCTCTGGCGGCCAGCGCCAGCGCATTCTGCTCGCCGCTGCCATTGCCCTTGGCAAGCCGCTTCTGTTGCTCGACGAACCTACCTCTGCCCTCGATGCCGACACCACGTACCTCGTCGCCAAAGCTATACGCCAGACGATGGCTGTAAGGCCGTGTGCGGCACTCATCGTCAGCCATAGCACACAACTTCTCAATGCTTGCGACAATACTTTAACCATTTAAGATTAAAGCTATGAAAATAGGACTGATACAGCAGCCAAGTAATCGTTCTCTCGAAGACAATATTGCTCTTCTCAAAGCCAATGTGGCCGATGTGGCCGGACGCGGCGCCGAGCTCGTGGTGTTGCAGGAGCTGCACAACTCGCCATACTTCTGCCGCACGGAGGACGTGTCGCAGTTCGACCTTGCAGAACCCATTCCCGGTCCCTCCACGACATGGCTCGGGGAGCTGGCGCGGCAATATGGCGTCGTCATCGTGGCAAGCCTCTTCGAACGACGTGCGCCAGGCCTCTACCACAACACAGCTGTCGTCATGGAGCGCGACGGCAGCATAGCTGGTCGTCAGCGCAAGATGCACATCCCCGACGACCCAGGCTATTATGAGAAGTTCTATTTCACTCCCGGCGACGAGGGCTTCTGTCCCATCCCGACCTCCGTCGGTAAGCTCGGTGTGCAAGTGTGTTGGGATCAGTGGTACCCCGAGGGTGCGCGCCTCATGGCATTGCAGGGCGCCGAGATTCTCATCTATCCTACAGCCATCGGCTACGACGCCAACGACACCCCCGACGAGCAGCAGCGCCAACGCCGCGCCTGGCAGCTCGTGCAGAGAGGCCATGCCGTTGCCAATGGTCTGCACCTTGTTGCCGTGAATCGTGTGGGCACAGAACCCTATGGCTCTACCGACGGCGACAGCATCCGTTTCTGGGGTACGAGCTTTGTCTGCGGGCCTCAAGGCGAACTCCTCGCAGAGGCTCCAGAGGACGAGGCTGCCAACATTGTCGTTGACATCGACTTGCTACGCTCCGAACAGGTGAGGCGTTGGTGGCCATTCCTGCGCGACCGACGCATAGAAGCGTATGCCGACATAACACGCCGGTTCATAGACTGACCCGTTGCTTTTTTGCCTGATAAGGCGGGCCCTATAAAATAGCTTAGGATTGTTCTTCGAGAATTTATTAAATCATTATCCGCAATCATACCACCAAAGAGACCGCAACGCGGTCTTCGCTTTGGTAACCGAGGGTACGAGCGTAGCGAGCACCCCCGGATAATAACAAGCTCTATAGAGGCAAGCACTCTGAAAGAGTGCCCGAACAGCGTAATGGGCGACCCCTTCAGGGTCGATGTTCCCCTTTTTGTCCCTATCCGGGGGTACTGCGCACCCCCGGTTATTGAGAGGAGACGCTTCCAGCGTCTTGGTGGTACGATTGCGGATAATCATATTTATTATTTTAATAGAACGCACCTGAAATCAAGACTCACACCCCCCCTTTGCGGCTGTGGGTCTTGATGTATGTATAAAAATTCACTTTTCCACACATTTTTTAAGGGCAAAAGTTTGCGCGTGACGCCAAAAGCAGTTATATTTGCAACGATTATATGTAGCGAACACTTCCATGACAAACCTTGTTCATAGATTCAGCCTGTCAGACCTTTACTTCGCTGTGGCCTTGTTCTCGCTTTCCGCATGTGGCGACAAAGACGTTTACGACCCCAGCTTCATGCAAGACCAGGCAGCAAAGTCTTTCCCCGTACCGTTAGACAAGATCGACCCCAGCCACACATGGGAGACAATGTCTCTTGTCAGAGCCAGACTCACCTTTCCCGACACGGCACCCGACTCCGTATTTGTGTATGCCAGCAACCCTTTCTCGCCTAACGATGCACCCACGTTGCTCACCAAACGCGGCGTGAAGGCCGGCACTAACGAGTTCGCATTCGACTGCCCTTCCGTGGCACACAATCTCTTCATGCTCGTCAGGGATGCTGGCGGATATGCCGCTGCCGTGGCAGACACCATCACCTCTGACCGTCAGCTCGTCCACGACTTCGCGGCCGATGCCACGACACGAGCCGCATACCTCATGCCCGACACTCGTGCCATCGATGACGACTATGGCTGGACGCCGACGAACATCGCCGCGACAGACGCATCCGTCTTCCCCACGGCAGCACCTGCAGGAGCCGTGCCGCTGCCTGATGCCTACGACTTCTACAACTTCGTTGCCGAAGGCGGCAATTACATCGTCAACTCATCCACCAAGGTCATCAACTGCTCAGCGGCAGCCAACTTCTACGTCCAAGGCAATGCGTCGCTGACGGGCATCTATTTTGGAGGTAACGCCCAAGGACGTATCATCCTGCTCCCCGGCAGCCGCCTCACCATGGACGGCCTCGCACTCGGCATCACCACCACCCTCACCATCTGCCCGGGCGCCACGCTCGATTGCGGGACAGGCACCCTGCAGCTCTCCAACAACTGCAAGAACGTATATAACGCAGGACAAATCACCTGCGGTGAGTTACGGTCGGCCGTGGAGCGTGAGTTCTACAACCTCGGCACGATTACTGTCAGCGGCGCTGCCGCCAACCTCACAGACCTGCGCCTGATGAATGCCGCCGGAGCCACTTTCTCATGCAATTCGCTCGACATCAACAACGCCTCGAAGTTCATCAACGACGGCAACATCACCACCACAGGCCTCTGTGCCGTGAAGAACAACAACTCCCTCCTTGTCAACCGCGCCACCATCAACGCCGGCAGCTTCGGCACCGAGGGCAGCAGCCGTTTCTTCAACGAGGACACCGGTCAGGTCAATGTCGGCGGACTGTCGCTCGTCAACAGCAACAATTGCACATGGGTCAACAGTGGCGCTTTCACCACCAACACCATGACCTTTAACGCCACCTCAGAGAACTGGTACAACCGTTGCCGTCTCATCGTGAAGGACCTTCTCACCATCGAGCTCGGCGGCGGCTACCTCTACGTCGATGGCGGCGGCTACGTAGAGTGCCGGAGTCTGTATATGAACAACGCCAAGGTCGTGCTCGGGCCTCTGGCATATTTCAACGTCCTCGACACCGCCACCTTCGGCTCGCACTCCTTCAACCCGTGGTGGACACAAGGCCATCAGGGCTTCTTCGGCCTTGGACCTGACAATGCTCTTGTGCGCATCAAGCGTGCCGTGAAGCATGACGATGGCACATACCCATGCATAAATTTCTTCAATCACATACAGGTCACCACCGACGGCTTCGAGTTCCCGCAGCAGGTCAACGAGTGGCAGGTCAACTACAACCTTGCCGAGGGCGCTGCTGCCATAAGTTACGGCGGAGGCACCACAGCCATCGAGGCCGGGACGTGCGGCAGTGCCTACACGCCAGAGCCCGAGACAGAGATACCGTCAACGCCGCAGGCATACACCTATCTCTTCGAGGATATGACAGCTGCCGTGGGCGACTACGACTTCAATGACTGCGTGTTCAGCGTCACCGCTCCCGTCAACGGCTCCCTGACGCTCACACTGTGGGCTGCAGGATGCACCAAGACCCTCGACCTATGTCTGAAGCCCTATGCCGGCAACAGCAACAACACGCGCGTCCTCATTGCCGACCTCGCACGAGCTTTCACCACACCCACGGGACAGCGCAGCGACGGCTGGATCGTAAACACAGAGACAGGGACAGCTGCTGCCGGAGAGATTTACTGCAAGCCTGTCACCATCAGCGTTGACAACCTTCCTGCTGACTTCTCGCTGACAGAGAACGGCGACTTCTTCATCTCTGATGCCTTCGGACAGGTGCACATCCCCAAGTTCACCGAGGGATTCCAGCCCGGACAGGTGCCCTACGCACTGCGCGTGCCCGGACAGTGGAACTGGCCTGTCGAGTTCATGCCCGTTGCCAGCGTATATTCCGGCTTCGACACATGGGCACGCAACGCCACCGCAGAGACAAACTGGTATGAGCGGGGCTATGCTGAGGGCTATGTCTTCCCGAAAAGCCTGCTGCCACAATAGTGGTGTGTCCTATTAATCTACTCAACTTTCGCACGCCGTGAGAGAACAGTTAATCAGCCCCGTAGGGGCGACATCAGTAAGTAAAGTAGAAAACATATAACTTTTTTCAAATCATTAATTCACAAACGTTATGAAAGTCACCAAAGTACTAACACTTTCTGCTCTCGCGGCACTTGGCCTCGCCAGCTGCTCCAACGAGAAGGATCTCTACGATCCCAACTATTTCAAGCAGGAAGCATCCAACAACTTCAAGGCCAACATCATGAATGGCCAGGAGATTGATGCCGCACAGACGTGGAACACCTCCGTGGCAACACGCGTAGCCGTCACGCCCTCCGAGAGCGGAACCATCAAGGTCTATCCCGCAAGCCCCATCGGTCAGACCGTAGCTCCCCTCATCACCGTCACTGGCGTGCAGGCCGGACAGCCCGTAGAGATGAATATCGCACGCCCGCAGACAGCACAGACACTCTTCGTCGCACAGTTCGACAACAACGGATATGTCATCGAACGCAACGTGCAGGTGAGCAACAATGAGGCCACCGTCAACTTCGTCGAGCCCGCATCGCGCGCCACACAGGCACGCCGTGTGCCCAACGGTCTGACACCGGTGTTCGATTTTTCCGCCAAAGCCCCGAAAGCCTCGGGCGAGAACTTCCTCGCTGCCGTGCCCTATGGCATAGAGAAGCTCACACAGAACGGCCCGTCGTGCAACAACTACATCGACGAGACATTCACCGGCGACCTCAACATCTGGGGAGCATGGAACGGCTCTGCAACATCAGGAGGCACCATCTACCTCAGCGGCAACCTCGACTTCAGCAACCGTAAGTTCTACCTTGCCTCTAACACCAATGTCTTCCTCGTGCAGGGTACCACGCTGACACTCAATGCCAGAGATGCCGCCAACCTGCAGGCAGGCTGTAACTTCTACATCGCCGAAGGTGCCAGCATCGTCACACCGAGCGAGCTCGTGCTCAACAATGGTCTGCACATGTATAACCGCGGTACCATTCAGGCTGCCAAGCTCAGCGTCAACAACAACTCCATACTCTACAATGAGGCCACCGTCAACGTTAACGGCGAACTGTCAACGGAGAACAACAATTCCGTCATCGTCAACGACGGCAACATCAAAGCCACACGTCTGCACACTGCCGGCAGCAGCCATGTACAGAACAATGACAGCATCAACATCAGCGGCAACACCGACATCGATAGCAACGACAATACCTGGGTCAACAACGGCCAGTATGTGACAGGCAACTTCAACTACACCGCCGGCTCATGCGATGTCATCAACAACTGCAAGCTCACCGTCAACGAGCGCTTCTACATCAACCTCGGCGACACACCCGCAAAAGGCTTCCAGAACGATGCCGATGCCGGCGTCGTCACCAAGACCCTCGCCTTCGACGGCCCGGGCTTCATCTATCTTAGCAACCGCAGCGTGTTCCGCGTCCTTGAGACAGCCACGATGAACATCACCAAAGACACCTACGGCATCTACGGCCCCGCCAGCGGCGACTATGCCGTCTTCGAGGCTGAGACCATCGCCAACGGCGCTGCCGACCCCAACCAGGGCTTCGTGGCCAACTACTTCCGTCGCGTCGTCGTCGCCACCAACAGCCACTTTGCCTTCGGCTACTCCGACAAGAGCGCCGCACAGCAGGCAGCCGGGGAGGTCGGCGCACAGCCTTACTATCGCCTCGACGCCAACAGCGGTTCCAAGATGGCTTCGTCCAAGAACGGCGCAACAGACATCAACATCGCTCCATCGACATGTAACCCCGGCTACGTCCCCGGAACGGTCATCACTGACCCGGACCCCGATCCCACACCCGATCCCACACCCGACCCCACACCCGACCCCGTCATACCCACAGAACCCACAATGTATTACTTCTATGCATTCGAGGATCTCGGCGTGACAGATGACTTCGACTTCAACGATGTCGTGCTCGCCGTGACAGCTCCTGTCAATGGCACATCAGACATCTACCTCATGGCAGCCGGAGGCACACTGCCTACTGTCGTCAAGCTCAACGGCACACAGGTAGGCCCCGAAGTGCATGCCGCCTTCGAGGTCAGCACCGCAACGATGGTCAACACTATGCAGCGCACGAAGTCATTCGTACGCATCGGACAGGCCACCAACGTGACCGACGCTTCCAACCTGCCACTCACCATCGTCGTCACAAAGACCGACGGACAGTCAACAGAGGTCGCCGCTCCCGTCCAGGGCGAGGCTCCACTGATGATCCGCACGGCAGGCAACAGCGCCGGCAAGTGGTTCTGGGCTAAGGAGCGCATCAACATCGACCGCGCTTATCCCGGCTTCGGAGCATGGGGTGCCAACTATGTCAACGGCGGCGGCTGGGATGCCAACTTCGTCAGCGACAACGTCATCACCTACTAATCGCAAACATCTTTCAGTCCGCAAGGACATATCACGTCAAAGGGCTGCACCACGAGGTGCAGCCCTTTGTCGTTCATCATGCCGTCAAGCATGTGCGGAAGGGATGCACGCATCAGCATAAGGCATGTTAAGATGCTCACGACAGACGTGCCGAGTCTCAAAATATGCAAAAATGTTGTAAAATAAGCAATACGTAATGTCTAGACACTCTTTTGTGTGGCTATATGCAGAATATTTCTTAACTTTGCACACACTTATACAACAATATATTTATAAAAGATAAATGATTATTCGCAATCGTACCACCAAGACGCTGGAAGCGTCTCCTCTCAATAACCGGGGGTGCGCAGTACCCCCGGATAGGGACAAAAAGGTGAACATCGACCCTGAAGGGGTCGCCCATTACGCTGTTCGGGCACTCTTTCAGAGTGCTTGCCTCTATAGAGCTTGTTATCCGGGGGTGCTCGCTACGCTCGTACCCTCGGTTACCAAAGCGAAGACCGCGTTGCGGTCTCTTTGGTGGTATGATTGCGGATAATCATAAAGATAAACCTCTTCAAGATCCGCAAACGACGCATCAGTGCTCAGCAGTGTCTCAGTATGGCATAATCTTGGTTGCTTCGAAGTATCGAAGCAACTTAAGGTCGTCAATCAAGGCAGCAAGCTTTACATCGAAACCTCAACATTAAGCATATCCAGCAAATAACAATGATACAAAAGAAATTATTCCTCATCCTCGCCATGCTCTGCTTGATCGTGCGGGGCGCAAAGGCGCAAGCCAGTTGGGAGCAGGTCTATGCAATGACTCAGACCACAGCTGCAAACTGGACTCCGCTCAATTCGGGTTCCACGACGGGACAAACACTCGGCACGGCAGGTACAACGACGTACTACTACGCCGACGCGAACCTCATGTTCACTAACAGCAACGCTGGCGGCAGCGCACTGACCATCGTGGGCTTGGTGTATCTCTACGTTCCCGAGGGCGTGACCGTCGCCTGCACGGGAGCCAATGCTGACGGAGTTCATGGTGCCGGTGCGGGCATTGAGTTGCCGGCGGGCAACACCCTCTACCTCTTCGGCCGCGGCACAGTGAATGCCACGGGCGGCAACGCTGCGGGTGGCGGCAATGGCGAGAAGGGCAAAGACGCATCGTGTAAATGGGATGATATGGAATGGGCATGGGTCGGCGGCGGCGGCTTCGGCGGCAACGGTGGCGGCGGTGCCGGTGCTGGCATCGGCACACGCGGCGGCACAGGCGGTGTCGGCGGTAGTGCCCCTGCAAGCGAAGTGTATTATACGACATGGACAGAAAATGGCGTGCCGGGCAGTGCTGGCTCTGACGGCCAGACCGCCGGGGACATGGGCGCGCTCTGTGTTTTCGATGGCATCACGGTGAAGGCCAAGGGCGGCAGCCAAGGCTGGCGCGGCACCGGTGGTGCTGCTGGCATTAGCTGCCTGCGCTATGGTGGCAGGGAGTACAGTATCCCCGGCGGCGGTGGCGGCGGTGGCGGCGGCTTTGGAGGAGCGGCCAGCGACATCGGTACCGGCGGACCCGGCGGTGGCGGCGGTGGCGGCGGTGCCAAAGGCTCTCATGACCGTGTGTCGTCAGGTTTCTATATCATCTACGCTAATGGAGGCCACGGCGGTGAGAATGGTGATCACTCCTCTTGGGCTTACAAAGGTGAGGATGCCGGGGTGACGACACAAAATGTACTTAATGGCCTTTGTCAAACCAATGATTATGACTGGGTTGCCGATCACGACAGAGGCTCGGAAAGCAGTGATGTAAATACACACACACATGGCGGCAATGGCGGCGAAGCAGGCGATGCCAGCCGCCGGGGTACCGTCAGCCACATGACATGCTGGCCGACGGTGGGTGAAGGCACAGCAGCAAAACCATTCCTCATCAGCAGTGCGGAAGAGTGGGATGCCTTCGCCCGGTATGTCTGTAGCGGCACTCACTTCAAGGGTCGGTATGTGCAGCTGGCGGCTGACATCAGCGTATCAGTGATGGTGGGAGCCGGCGAGGACAGGTCGTTCCAAGGCACGTTCGTAGGCAGTGGCCACACGCTGACCTTCACGATGGGGTCGTCGTATGAGGACTTTGACGAAGAGTATTGCGCCCCGTTCCGCTACGTCAATGGTGCTGCCATTCGTGACCTTAAGGTCGTCGGCTCCATCTATACCTGCCGGAAGTTCGCCTCCGGGCTTGTGGCCCGCAGCTTCGGCACGACAACCATCACCGGCTGTCAGGTTGGCAACGACATCCTCAGTAGTAATCTCCCTGGCGAGGGCAGCCACGGCGGCATCGTGACCGCGACGACAGGCACGCTGACCATGGCGGGTTGCGTCTATGAGGGCCGCATGCTGGCCGACAAAGGCACCACCGGCTGTGCAGGCTTCGTGGGCTGGCACAACGGTGCTACCATCAACATCAGCAATTCGCTCTTTGCCCCCGGCAGCGGCGGCACGGATTTGAAATGGAAGCGCGTCGCCGACTGCGTTCCCTTCGTGCGCGGCGCCACCACCACCATCACCAACTGCTACCACACCAAGTCGATGGGCCACGAGCAGGGCAAGTCGTGTTTCCCCACCACCACACAACCCGTCAACCTGGGTACCCTTGTGCAGGACTACGGCGTACTGAAAGCCTACCGGAATGGCATTCTCTACTATGATACATACTACGTTGGCAGCGGCACAGAGAGCGACCCTTACAACATCAACAGCGCCGGCGATTGGGATAGACTAGCCCTGTATTTAAACGAAGGTGGTGAAAATCTCAAAGGCAAGTATGTGCGACTGAAGGCCGACATCAGCGTATCGGAAATGCTGGGCTCGAGCGAAGCAAATTCGTTCCAGGGCATCTTCATCGGTGACGGCCACACGCTGACCTTCACGAAGGGAACACCCCAAGACTTTTTCAGCGAAGAGGGATGCGCCCCATTCCGCTACGTAAAGGATGCCACCATCCGTGACCTCAAGGTATCGGGTGTCACATACCCCAGCCGGAAGTACGCTGCCGGACTTGTAGCCCGCAGCTCCGGCACCACGACCATCAGCAACTGTCAGGTTTGCGTCGAAATCTTCAGTGGCAACGATGGCGAAGCCAGCTACGGCGGCATCGTGGGCTGTCCCCAGGAAGGCAGCACCCTGAGCATCGAGGGCTGTGCGTGCTACGGCCGTCTGCTGGTCGGCAGTAGCTGGGGCGGCAATAACAGAGGTGGCGGTTTCGTGGGCTGGCACAATAATGCCGCCATCAGCATCGCCAATTCGCTCTTTGCCCCCCGCAGCACCAATCCTGGCCGTCCTGTCATCCCGGGTGCCGCCTTCGTGCAAGGTGGCAGCCCCACCATCACCAACTGCTACTACACCGAGACGTTGGGCGGCCCGCAGGGCACGCCATGCTACGCCGTAGCCACCCAGCCCGACAACCTCGGCAGCCTGGTGAAGGACTACGGCATGCTTAAGGCCTACCAGAACGGCATCTTCAGCGACGGTACATACTACACGGTCCCGGTCACCCTTGACGGTAGCGGCACCGAGGACGATCCATACCTCATCGGCACTGCCACCGAGTGGATATCCTTCGCAAATTACGTCAACAGCGGCATCAGCTATAGCGGAAAGTATGTGAAGCTGAACGCCGACGTCGATGTAACGGATATGGTGGGCGCATTAGAGGCCAACTCCTTCCGGGGCACGTTCCTGGGCGATGGCCATACGCTGAACTTCACTAAGGGTTCGCCCTCGGAACCTTACGGAGATGAGTATTGTGCCCCGTTCCGCTACGTCTGCGACGCCGCCATCCGCGGCCTCAGGGTGACGGGCCACATCTACACATCTCGGAAGTTCGCCGGCGGCCTTGTGGCTGGCTGCTACGGCAAGACAGACATCACAGACTGCCAGGTGGGCACCGTCATACACAGCACCGTCGATGGCGAAGGCTCCCACGGCGGTATCGTGGCCAGGTCACATCAACGCGCCGCTCTCTACATTGGCGGCTGCATGTACGACGGACGCCTGCTCACCAACAGTGGCACGCACTCCTGTGGCGGCTTCGTGGGCTGGCACGAGAGGTGGGTCAACGCCGATGGGACCCGTACCCACATAAGCAATTCACTTTATGCACCCGGCAGCGACATACCTGCGGGCTGGACAGACATTAGAAGGGGCTCTACCTTCGCGCGTGGCGACATGAACAATCACAGCATCAACAACTGCTACTACACAGAGCCGATGGGTGCCATACAGGGCATGCCGTGCTTCCCTGCCACTACCAGACCCGCCAACCTCGGCGACCTCGTGGCCGACTTCGGCATGCTGAAGGCCTACCAGAACGGCATATCCCGCAATGGCACGTACTACGTGGCCGCCACCATGACCGGCAGCGGCACGGAGAGCGACCCATACCTCATCGGCAGTGCCGACCAGTGGGATTACTTCGCCCGCAACGTCGCCAATGGCGTCGCCAACTACAAAGGCCAGTACGTGACGCTGGGTCAGGACATCAGCGTGTCGATGATGGTGGGCAGCAGCGAGAGAAACTCGTTCCAGGGCATCTTCATCGGCGGCGGCCACACGCTGACCTTCACGAAGGGGTCGGCCACAGAGGCTTTCGGCGAAGAATTTTGCGCTCCGTTCCGCTACGTCTGCGATGCCACCATCCGCGACCTCAGGGTGAAGGGCGACATCTACACCTCGGGAAGCTACGCCGCCGGACTTGTCGGCCGCAGCGTGGGCACGACGAACATCACCAACTGCATCGTCAGTACCGTCATCTTCGTCAGATCCGGCTTCGGCGCACACGGCGGCATCGCGGCGTCGGTCGTCAATAACGCCGTGAATATCGCGGGCTGCGTCTTCGACGGCCGCCTGCTGACCAACGACGGCACGCACTCCTGTGGTGGCTTCATGGGCAACGACCTCGGGAACATCAGAATCGTCAATTCGCTCTACGCCCCTGGCAGCAGCATACCGTCAGGCTGGACGCTCACCAAGAGCAGCTACACCTTCGTGGGCGGCAACCACACCATCACCAACTGCTTCTACACCGAGGCGATGGGCAACCCACAGGGCACCCTGGCCGGCAAGAGCAACACGGCCTCCGCCTTCATCGGCGACCTCCTGCAGGACTATGGCATGGTGCAGGCCTACCAGAACGGCATCGTCTATGACGGCACTTACTTCGCGGCACCCATCAACGGCCTGGCCGACAACGGCAGCAACAGCGAGGCCATCGGCATGGCCAACGGTTATACGGCTGACGTGAGGCTACTCGACCGCACACTCTATAAGGACAACTCATGGAACACCATCTGCCTGCCCTTCAACATGAGGCTCGCAGGGTCGCCACTGGCAGGTGCCGTCGCACGCCCGCTCACCGAGGCCGGCATCAGCGGCACCACCCTCAACCTCACTTTTGGCGACCCCGTCGATGAGCTGGTGGCCGGAACACCATATATCGTGAAATGGAACGCCACCGACCAACAGTGCATCATGAATCCGGCCGACGATGTCTTGGCGTCACTGGGCTTCATCAGCGAAGTGCCCACCTTCGACGGCGGACAAGACACCAACTGGTCGCCCGACGAAGGCCCCGAAAAACTGGTGGATGGCAACACGGCCACGAAGTACGGACTGAGTCAGGAGTCACCTTGGGTGGAGTTCCACTACGCCAGCCCCATCACCCCGAAGGGCTATGCCCTCTGGACGGCAGACGACTCCAATGGCGGCCGCAACCCGCTGAGGTGGATCATCAGGGCGAAAAACAGCGGCGATGCCGACTGGACACAGCTGGTTTACATCCTCAACCTCGGCGACAAACTGCCCATGGCAAACAACCAGTGTGCTGTCTTCGCACTCAACAACAACAAGGCCTACCAGTACTTCCGCTTCGAGGCGAATATTAGCATGGAGTTCCAGCTGGCCGAGTTGCAGTTCTGCACCACGCGGCCCTTTATCTCGGCCGACCACATCCACAACCCCATGTTCCGGGGCGTGGTCATCGACGACACAGATCGTAGCTACGACAACGGCGAGATCGGCGAGAAACGCGTCCGCTTCGTCGGCACATACGACAGTATGGCTTTCCGCAGCAAAGACTACAGCGTCCTGCTCATGGGGGACGGGAACACACTCTATTATCCCGCAGCGGGTGCCGGCATCGGCGCACAACGAGCCTACCTTAGGATTGGCGACGACGGCGCACAGGTCAAACGGCTGACAGCCTTCCGCATCAACTTCTCTGACGGGCAAAGCGGCATTTCCGAGCACGGCGATGAGACTGCCATCAAGGAAATTGTAAATGGTCGCTCGGCACAAAGTGACGCTTCATACGTGAAGAAATCGTCAAATAGTAAATCAGATTGGTACACCCTCGACGGTCGCCGCCTCGATGGTGAGCCCTTGCGCGCGGGAGTGTATGTTAATGGCGGCAAGAAGGTCGTCATAAAGTGAAAGGTGACCGAGCTTGCGATAGCTCGGCCGGACGGGAATACATTACTTTTTCAAATGGGCTCATTAATGGGGGGGCTATAAATTATTCAAGTTTCGGGAGTAGGGGTGACACAAGAGTCGGGCCACAGGAAGTGTCGCCTCTGCGGGGCTTGCGTTCGTTTGTGGCTGTAGCAGGGGGGCATTTCATTCCACCCCTGCCTGTATTCTGTCGCCCCTACTTTAACTTTGCAGCCTTAAATAAGAGTCTTTAGCGAACTCTTAAAATAATTAACATTTAAAATACCCAATAATATGAAAAGATAACCAGTTATTCCTTACCTTTG
>Ga0310694_10004488_pt1 | contig 13500 bp, 8 predicted proteins | sample 174DNAGHGhighgp2_FD_203884 | JGI IMG/M metagenome (GOLD analysis project Ga0310694, IMG submission 203884) | Sheep rumen microbial communities from Palmerston North, Manawatu-Wanganui, New Zealand - 1742 DNA GHGhigh gp2 (v2) (version 2) | ecosystem: Host-associated > Mammals > Digestive system >... | reverse complement strand
CCGTACGGTCGGCAGGAAGTGGGGATTGCTCGCGTTCTTCTGCGACTTCCTGAAGGGATTCCTTCCGACGCTGGCTGCGCTGCGGTGGGGCGGCGACGGCAATCTTGCGGTGTATGTGGGGCTTGCCTGCGTCGTTGGCCACACGCTCACCATCTTCATGCGGTTTCGTGGCGGCAAAGGCGTTGCCACGGCGTTCGGCATGATGATGGCGCTTGCGCCCTATCCGACGCTGGCGGCGTTTTGCGTATTTGTGGTTACGGTGTGGGTATCGCACTACATATCGCTTGGCTCGATACTTGCGGCCATTACGCTGGGGACGCTTGTATGGTTTGTGCCGTGCCTGCCGCTGCTGCGCGGCATAGCGACGGCGATAGCTATATTTGTGGTGGTGAAGCACCGCACGAACATTGCGCGGCTTGTGAAGGGCTGCGAGAACAAAATCTACTGACGCACCCAACGGCGGAACAAGCCGCCATCGCATCCCAACAATGACAGATATTAGGGCTTGACGATAGTCTTTTGCCGCAGGAGCGGTGTTTTGGACATCCGAAGGGCGAGGCGACAAGTAGTACTACTTGTTGCTACAAGTAGTGGTATTTGATGCTACAACTAGTACTATTTGTCGGAACAAGTAGTACTACTTGACGCAACAACTAGTACTACTTGTGGCAACAACTAGGGGTAGTTGTAGCAATAAGTAGTACTACTTGTCGGTGTTGCCTCTGGGGGAGGTTGCTTTCTCCCTCCAGTTTGTGGTACAATACCCAGCCATGAGCATTGATAGATCATTTATGAGGCCCAAAAGGGCCAGCAGTTCCTTTACCGTTACTCGGCATGACTGCCAGATAAAGTCTGACAGTTTCCTGTTTCCCGATAGCGGCGTTGGTTTCCGTCCTATACCATGCTACAAAAACAGGTATCGGCTTGAGCCGGAGAATAGCACGGACAACATCTGCACCATAAGCGATCTCGCCGATGAGATTCGCCAGTCGTCCGGTCTTTCCGTCAATGTGGTGGAAACCGTGTTGGCCACGCTTCTTGACGTGGTGCCGAAGTTCATCGCAAGGACGAACGGATGCGCCGTTCGCCTTGGCAATCTGGTGACGCTCAAGCCCTGCATCACCGGAACGATTGAATACGCCAACGGCAAACTGGATGCCAAGGAGAACCATCTTGAAATCCATGCGACTGAAAGTCCCGCCTTGCGTCATTCGCTCGCAAAGGCGAAACTCGTGAACAACGCCCGGAACTCGAACGGACTCGACAGTGTTTTTGGGGGGCCGAACGCGAGTCCGGTTCGTGATAAGATAGATGCTGTGAACGACATTCGTGTAAGCGGTGTTGACATATACGTGCCGATGCAGCCGTCAAATATGGATGAAGGACAGGGGCGTGTGTGGGTGGAGACGCGAACGGGCCGGCGACTCGGCGCCTGCACAGTCCTGAAAAGCGGAAAGGACGCCCTTACCGTGCGCTTTGTCCCTGACGCACCCTTGCGCGAGGAAGACAAGGAATGCCGCGTGGTAGTTGAGACATGCGGCACCAAGGAGAAAGCGGAGTCGGACAAGCCGAAGCTTCTCTTCCGTCTCTCGCGTGACGTAACTTACATCGGCCCTGTGGAAACATCAACGTTGACAGCTATTGGAGGACAACAATAAAAAGAGCTGACGATCAGCACATACAACGAGGATGGGACTTCCGATGTGATGAACGCCGCTTGGGGCGGAATCACGCTGGAGGACGAGATAACGATATGCATAGACACTTCGCACAAGACATGGGCAAACCCGACGCTGCGAAGATGAAGCCAATCTGCTTCGACACCTGCCAGCACGTCTATCGCCTCATGGGTGACATCGTCGCCACTGCCTTCTCTTGCGGGAAAGAGTAGTCCTGTCAATTGTGGAATTAGTCCCATCAATTTCATAATTGGGGGCATCAATTTCCTGTTTTGTGGGATCAATTGCGGAAAGGCTTAGGGAGAGAAGGCAAAGGAGTGCTATAAAGAGGCGATGTTTTTCGTGAACTTTTTGGCATGATACATCGTCTATGAATCAGATGGAGATATGGCAGGAGATAGCCGCAGACAAGGAACGCGGCGCGAGACGTCTTGTCGCCGAGTGTGGCGACAGGATGTTTACTGCCGCATTTCTGCTGTGCCATGACCAGGGGCTCGCGGAAGACCTTGTTTTTCGCGTTTTCGCGTGCGCCGTCCGCAAGATAGGTCAATATAAAGGCAAGGCATCGTTCTTCAGCTGGCTCTACTCCATTCTCATAAACCTGTACCGCACCGATTGCCGCAAGATGAAGGCCGCAATATTTGAGACCGGCGTGATTCCGGAAGATGCACCATCTGCGTGGGGCGAGGTGCGAGAACCGCTTGGCATGGATGAAGCGCTTGCCGTGCGGCGGGCGGTGCAGTCGCTTCCGCCCATCTTCCGCGAAGTGGTTGTGCTGCGGTATTTCGAGGATAGAAGCCTTCTGGAGATGGCGGAACTGATGTCGGTGCCGCTCAACACGGTGAAGTCGCGCCTGCGGCTGGCGCAAGGGCGCCTGAACGCAATGCTGGTGAATCTGTTTAGACAAAACGAGAGGAGGAGAAAATGAACTGTCAGGAATGTGAAAGTCTGTTTGACGACATGATTGACGGGATGGTGAAGGGAACGACGCGAAAGCGAATGGAACTTCATCTTTCGCGCTGCAGCGTCTGCGGCGGAGAATTCGCGCATCGGAAGAAGAGCCATGCGATCATGATGAGGGCGTTGAACTATCCGGACGGAATGATGCACGTGCCGAGCGGCTTTGCCGACCGCCTTGTGGAGGAATGCCGTCGCCATCAGCCGAGGTGGCGGCAGGTCGCCGTGCCGAAGTGGGCGCTGATCGCGGCATCGCTTGTGGTGATGGCCGGATTCACGTTCGCCGCGACGGTGGTGGGGCGCACTGTCCTCAACGCGCAGGATTCGGAGGGCTGCGATGGGGCCATGCCAGCATTCCGCGAACTCCCCCAGCTGCAGGAGGAGGGCTACGCCATTGCCGCAGACACGCCATCCAGGATTGAGGAGGGGAGTTGCGCCATTGCCGCAGACACCCCAGCCAGGATGGCGGAGGGCGCTTTGCGGCAGCCGGAGAATCAAGCTCAAACTGCCGACAGACAATTTGCAACCTACAATTCACAACCTACAACACAAAGCAACAAAACAACAACCAACAACAACCAACAAAACGGAGAAAACGAAATGAACATCAAACAGAAAACGGTCGCTGCACTTGCGGCGGCGACCTTGTCGGCGTCCGCGTTGGCGACGCCTACGCTCGACCCGGATACGAACATCCTCACATTCCATGTGGAGAGCGGCGAGGAAACATATTCCACGGCGCTATCCTCGTCCATTGCGGGGATACAGAAGACGGGCGCGGGCACAATCATCCTGGATACGGCGTCGCCCTCGTTCACGAGCGGCAAGCCAATTACGATAAATGGCGGCGCGATTGAGATACGGAACGCCAACGCCCTCGGCAGCGGCAACACCGTTACCGTCGCCAATGGCGCGACGTTCCGCATGGTGTACAGCTCCGGCAACGGACAGGCCAACGATATCGTGCTGCAAGGCGGCTCAACGCTGTATCTTTCCGGCGACGGCGGAAATTTGGACTACTTCATCGGCAACGTGACGCTCACCGGCAACGCCACGATCAACACCCAGCATCGGCGCGGCTTCGGCAAGACGCTCGACCTGGGCGGGCACACGCTCACGCGAATCGGGGCGAACGCGGAATTCGTGTTCTCCGGCAATGGCACGGCAGGTACGACTGCCATCGTGAAGGGGTCGGGAACGATTCGCAACGCCGCCACGGGAACGATTACATTCATGGGAACATCCACCTTTGACGCCGATGTCGTGTTCGAGAATACGGCGGATGGCACTGTGTTCAATATGTGGAATCGGGTGACGCCGGTGCCCTGTGCACTTAAGGCGATGGCGAATACCAAGTTTCAGATGGGAAGCGGTCTCATCAACAGCGTCGGTGGAACGCCGCTTGCGAACATCTGGAATGGCAATGTTGAGATCGCCTCCGGAAAGACGCTTCAATTTTCCGGAAGAACTGCCCGTGCTGGTGACTACCTGACGGTCGGCGGCGTGATCTCCGGCGCGGGCGCAGTGAGAATATACGACACCAACGGAGCCATCATCCAGTTCAAGGGCGTGAACACCTACACGGGCGGCACGACGGTGCAGAGTTCTGTACTCCGCGCCTGCGTCGACGGTGCGATTCCGACGAGCAGCGGAACGGGGGCACTTGTCATGAGCGGTGGAGAACTGCAGCTTTCGCTGGACGAGGGCGGTTATACGGATGCAGGAATCAATACGCTCTTCGACACGCTGGACAACAACGTATCCAAGAGCGGTAACATGACAGTTTATACGTCGGCAGGCACTGACGCGACATGTGCCGCCGATTTCTCACGGATACATCCGAGTATTGGTATCAGGCACAAGGGCGAGGGTCAGGCGACGCTTACGGGCGCGGTGCCATCGGGTGCCCAGCTGATCAACGACGAGGGGACTGTGGCGTATGGCGGCAATAATCTTCGAACATTGTGGAGTTTTCTGGTTAGCAGAGGAACGATGGATGTTGTGGGCGGCAGCTTGCAGCGCACCTATTACGACGGCAAGCGCACGTATAGAATCGGCGACAGCAATGACGTCGCCAACGCAAAGATGCGCGTGAAGGACAGCGGACGGCTCTACTTCCCGAACACTGGTTCTAATTGCGAAAAGGTTTACGTGGAGGACAAAGGGTCTAAGCCGTCAATTCTTGAAATCCATGACAGCGGAGCAGTGACGGGGGTCGTGCATGTAGGACTTTCCGCAAACACCAGCGGTGCCATCTATCAGTACGGCGGCACGTTCCAGCATCTTTCCGCCGCAGGGCGAGACAGCTGGTTCGCAAGGGAAGGAAGGGGGTTCTACGGACTTTATGGCGGCGATTTCGAGGTCGAGGGATGGCTGGGCGTCGCTGGCAACACGAATGGTGTCGGAATGGTGGAGATTGAAGGCGGAACGTTCAAGGTGACAGGCTCCAATCAGCCGCTTGTCGTCGGGCGCAGCGCCGGACACGCCGAACTCTACATGGGCGGCGGCACGATGACGTTGGCGGACAGAATTGTCATGGGTGGGCTTGAGTATGCGCCCGACCCAGGCGTGGAAGGAGGTTCCGCTGTGCTGACGCTTGCGGGCACGAACAATCCTTCGCTCACGCTCTCTGGACAGCTCCAGATGTGCGAGAGAACGAACAACTACACAAGCGTCGTAAACCTGAACGCCGGCACTGCCACGGCATCGTCGATTCAGGTGGCAGCATGGTACAATGATGTGCGCAAGGGCTGCAAGGCGTATCTCAACTTCAACGGCGGCACATACAAGCCAACCGCCACTACAGCTCTTTCCAATACAGCCGTGGCGCCGACGCGCGTGACGGTGTTCGGCAAGGGCGCGACAATCGACTACAGCGGCGGAAATGCGGACTGGTACGTGCCGTTCCAGCGTCCATACGGGCGCGGCATCAAGTCGATTGCGATTCCGGCTTCGGCTGTCGTGACAGGCTATGCCATTCCGCCGGTTGTCACCATCTCCGGCGGTGGCGGCGAGGGCGCGACGGCGCATGTCAGGCTCGATCCCAAGACAGGCACGATCGAGCGTGAGATAGAAGTGACTTCGCCGGGATGGGGATTCATTGACATTCCGACTGTCACGATCACGGCGCCAGACATGAAGACGACGGTTGCCTGCAGCGTTGAGCTGACTGAGGGCGAACAGGAAGATGGCGGTCTCACGAAGAAGGGCTCGGGATTGATGTACGTCTATGCGGCCAACAACTACACGGGCGAAACGGTTGTCGCGGAAGGCACGTTCTACATGCAGAATGCGTCGGCAGTTCCGCCGAAGAGCAATGTTCGGCTTGCTGGCGGACATCTCGCCACGAAGGACTTCAACCCCGTCCGCGCGCGCTTTGGCGGGTACGGAACATTTGCCAGCTGGGACAGCAACACCTTCACCATTACCAACGAGATCGCCTTCCTTGCGTCGGATCTGGAGGCGGGACGCAAGATAACGTGTACGGGCGGCAGGTTCGTCATCGGGGCGGATAGCGTAATCACGGTTGACGGAATTAACTCGCTTGCTCAGAACAGATATACGCTTATTGACACGAGTGGCACAGGCAACATTCAGGGACAGCCGCGTCTTGCCGGCGACAGTGCGCAACGCTGGAAAGTGTCCAATGACGGAAAAGTGATATATCTGCGCCGCGCCATCGGATTCACTCTTCGCATACAATGAGGGCACCATGAAAACTGACAGACGCACTTTTCTCGGCCTTGGCGTTTCAGCGCTCGCTTCGGCGGGAGTATTGCCGCTTTTCGCGCTGGATGACCGTCAGCCGTGGTATGAGCCGGAGGTTTCGGGCGACGCGCTGCTCGACCAGCCGATTTTGGATGGCTTCAAGCCGACTGTGCTTGAACTCAAGGTCGGCGCGAAAAAACCGTTCGAGATGCTGCACATCTCCGATTCGCACCTCGTCATGCTCGGTTCGGACGACTTCGCAAGGGCGGACAAGAAAGATATCGCCTACTTCCGCACGCGACTGAAGGTGTTTGGGTTTCCGAAGAACGTCGAGATGTTCGCCGCCGCGCTCGTCTATGCGAAGGCGAAGAAACTGCCGATCCTGCACACGGGCGATCTGCTGGACTTCGTGTCCGAGGGCGGCCTCGCCAAGGTCCGCCGTGACATGGCGGGCCGTGAATGGATTTACTCCATCGGCAACCACGAGTACAGCGGCACCGCCAAGCCGTCGCCGAAGAGCGAATGGCTGAAGGATGCGCGGGGGCGGATGGAGAAGACCTTCCCGAACGCAATCCCCTGCGCGGCGAAGGTCGTAAACGGCGTGAACATCGTCACGATCGACAACGTCGGCATGAGCAAGGACATGTTTGAGGCGCAGTTTGCCGCGATAAAGAAGGAGTTCGCGAAGGGGCTGCCGACGGTGCTCGCGTACCACATACCGTTCTACACCCCCGAGCTCGCGCAGCATTCGGTGGACGTGATACAGACCACGCCGAACCACTGGGCGCGAAACGCGGTCAAGTCCGTCGCCGACCTGCACAGCGGTTGGCTCGCGGCGTGTCCAGGCAAGGGCGACCTCAAGATAAACAAGACGCTGGTCGAGTGGCTGCCGAAGCAGCGGAACCTGAAGGCACTCCTTTGCGGGCACAAGCACTTCGAGTTCCATTCGCAGTTCTGCGAGAACGTCACGCAGTACGTCTGCGGCGCAACCTTCAACGGCAACGCCTACCACATAAGGTTCATGTGATGCACCAGAGGAATATGAAAATGAGCAGAACGTATTGGCTGTTGATGTGCGTGGTGGCCTGCACGGCGTCCACCTTCGCCGCAGAGCCGCTGCCGAAGAACGCGGGGTTCGAGACGCCGGACGCCAAGGGCGGCGCGGCGGACTGGAGTCTGTACGGCAACGGGATGTGGCACGTCAAGCGCGGCGAAGGGCGCAACGGCACGACCGCGCTCATCTGCGACGACGTAGGCAAGGGCGGCTGGACGACGCAGTGGGTCGAGGTGGAGCCGGGGCGTACCTATCGCGTGGAGGGCTGGGTGCGCACGGAAGGCGTTGAAGGAAACGGCGTCTGCATCGACTTCTCGTGGCATGACGCCTACGGCACACGCATCGGAACGGCGGCGACGCAGCCGCGCGTGATGGGCACGACGGCGTGGACGAAGGTTTCGCTTGAGGCGTTCGTGCCGCCGGCGGCGGCGAAGCGTTGCCTCATCGGAACGCCGGTCACGGGCAACGCGAAGGGCAGGGCGTGGTTTGACGACTTGCGCATCGTGCCGCAGGAGCAGCCGCCCATCGGGCAGTTCATCTCCAGCGCCTACCGCAACCGCGCCGCCGAAGGGCCGGTTACGTTCCATGTGGGGCTGGGGGCGACGAAGGATGAGATTGCCGCGAAGGGGCTGCACGGAAGGTTCGCCGTTCCGTCGGCGGCGAGCGGCACGAAGCTGATTTCCGCTGTGCCTGACAAGGCCGATCCGCGCGATGTCTCTGCGACAATCGATGCGGCGGCGCTGCCGCTCGGCGAAAGCGAGGTCGTGTTTGAACTTTTGGATGGTGCGGGAAAGATGGTCGCCACGAAATCGCTCACGTTCACGCGCACGGCGGAGGTCGAGACGAAGGGCGTGAGGATCGACCGGCGCGGCATCACGCGCATTGACGGCAAGCCGTTCTTCCCGCTCGGGATGTTCATGTGGAAGGCCGCGCCGGAGAAGATCGACCATTACGCAAAGGGGCCGTTCAACTGCCTGATGCCGTATGCGGAACCGACAAAGGCCGAAATGGACTATGTGCATTCCAAAGGTCTCAAGATGATCTACACGCTGAAGGACACATACGTCGGACTGGGCAGCGCGAAGGGACGCGGCATCACGAACGAGACGAGCGAGGTGGAGTACATCACGAGGCACGTCAACGCGTTCAAGAACCATCCCGCGCTGCTCGCCTGGTACATCAACGACGAGCTGGGGCTGGACTGGATCACGCACCTTGCGGCGCATCGCGACCTGTTTGAGCGGCTGGATGCCGACCACCCGACGTGGGTGGCGCATTACATGGTGGAGGACATCCGCAACCACCTGCCTGGATTCGACGTGATAGGTTCCGATCCATACCCGATCTGCCAGACGGGCGATCCGCCGATTTCGCAGGTGATGGAGCATACGCGCATCACACGCAAGGGCGTGTTCGGGGCGCGGGCCATGTGGCAGATTCCGCAGGCGTTCGATTGGGGCGGATATCGCGTGAAGGACAAGGACAAGACGCGTCCGCCGACCTTCGAGGAAATGCGCAACATGGCCTGGCAGTTCATCGCCGAGGGCGCGAACGGGCTGATCTTCTACTCGTATTCGTCGTGGGAGAAGATGAAATGGCGCACACGGCCTGAGCAGATGTGGGATTCGGTCTGCCGCATCGGTGAAGAGGTGAAGGCGAAGTTCCCGGTGTTCCTCTCGGATGAGGAGGCTCCGGCCGTGACGCTCATCACCAAGGACGCTTCGGTGCGAGCGTGGCGCAAGGACGGCGAAGTTTGGCTTCTCGCGGTCAATCCGACGTACAAGCCGAAGGTTGTGGAGTTCGCGCTGGAGGGCTTCGGGCAGAACCGTTCCGTGTCTCTGCCGTCGCTTGGCGTGTGGTTCGGGAAGATAAATGAATAGGAACCACGAAATACACGAAATACACGAAATACACTAAAGCCATTTCGTGTGTTTCGTGTATTTCGTGGTTTGCAATGACAAAGAGGATGAAAATGGGCAAACTCAAATCGATAGCTTCGAGACGTGACTTTCTGAAGGGTGCGCTTTCGCTTGGCGGAATCGTGGCGACGTCGCGATTGCCGCTTCAGGCGCGCGGAAACTTTGAGCAGCTATCGCTTGCGTATGCGCACATCGATGCGGGGGCGGCGAAGCCGTTCTCTGTGCTGCACATCTCCGATACGCATCTTACGTTCGCCAATCCCGACGAGGACGAGGTGGTGCAGGGCTATCGCCGCCGCCGCACGGAGCTGTTCGGCGGGCGGCAGTTCGAGGCGTTGAGGGATTCCGTCCGCTGGGCGAAGTTGAACGCCGACTACCTGATCCACACGGGCGATCTCATGGATTGGGTTTCCGAGGGGAACCTGATCGCTGTGCAGGAGGCGTTCGGCCCGGACGCCGGCAACGTCTTCGGCTCCATCGGCAACCATGAATACTTCTGGCCGCTGAAGGGGAGGAAGCCTGGCCATGCGGAGTGCTTCGAGAAGTGCTCTCCGGCATATCCCTACAATCTTCACTTCGGGTCGCAGGTCATCAACGGCGTCAATTTCGTCGCGATCGACGATGCGCACAACGACGTGACGCAGGATCAGGTGGAGGCGTTCGCCAAGGAGGTGAAGAAGGGCCTTCCCATCATCCTGCTCATGCACGTGCCGTTCCCAACGCCGCATATCGTGGAGGCCACACGCAAATACTGGACGTGGAATGCGAAGTTCCGCAACGAACCGCCCAAGCCGCTCAACTTCGGCAAGACTGGGCAGGAGTTCATCAAGTACCTCAAATCCGAACCTCTGTTGAAAGGCATTCTTTCCGGGCACATGCACATCACCGTTGAGGAACGCTTCTCGCCTACGGCCGTCCAGTATCTCGTTGCGGGCAATTTCGCTTTCGCCGGACGCGAAGTGCTCATTACCTGACGAGATTCGGGCAATGGCGACCCGGCGATGAAGAGCAGTTCGTTCTCGCCGCTGGCGGTGACGCGGAGCATGAAGTCGCGCGCCTTGCCCGGCACCATGTCGGGCATCACGATGGTGGTCTTACCTCCTTCCACGGCGAGTAGATTTGCCGCGTAGTTGGCAAGGTGCGCAACGCCGTTTTTCGGGATGATGCGCACGATGTTTCGTTGTGCATAGTCGGCGGCGGATTGCCGCGCCATGCCGCGCAAGAGGGACGTCAACTTGTCCCACTGCGGAAATGCGATTAGTCGCATGTGGTCTCCTTTCGGTTGTGGTGGGAAACGGAGTATTGACGCGGCGGCGAAACGCCGCGTCAGGGCATAAGATGTTTATTGCCGCCGGATCAGATTTTTCCGGCGGGGATGTGAAGCGCAGAGGCGCGAAAGAGAAGCACAGAAATGCGAACCGCCGCCCGAATGGGCGGCGGCGATGCGATATTCACCTTAGCGAATGTAATTGTCAGGCGTTTACTTCATCACGCAATAGCTTTGTCCGATCGGCTTTGTATAACCAATTTCACAACTCAATTTTCAAACCGCAACTCTTGATTATCACCAATCACCTTTATTGGTTTTGTTTTGTCGATGTTGCCTGACAATAATTCCAAGCTGAGTGGGTTTATGAGGTTGTCGTCAATGGCACGCTTGACAGGTCGTGCTCCAAATTCTGGGATGTAACTTTTCTCCGTCAGAAATTCAACGACCCCTTGATTGAAATCAATCTGGATGTCACGGGCTGATAGTTTTTTCTTCAATGAAGATAGTTGAAGTGTAACTATCTGACCTATTTCATCTCGCGTGAGCGGTAGGAACATTACTATTTCGTCAATGCGATTTAGAAATTCGGGGGCGACCCTTCGTTTCATCTGTTCCATTATAGCATCTGATGTCTGACGAACCAAATCATCGCTTAACTCTCGGCACAAGAGATTTTCACGTATAATTTCTTGTCCCATGTTTGAAGTCATTATTATGATGGTATTCTTGAAGTTTATGGTTCGTCCTTGACCATCCGTCATCCGTCCATCATCAAGAACCTGAAGCAATGTCTCAAAAACTTTAGGATGTGCTTTTTCGACTTCATCAAACAGAACAACACTATATGGCTTGCGCCGTACAGCCTCTGTCAGCTGTCCCCCTTGATCATACCCGACATAACCGGGTGGCGCTCCAAACAAACGCGAAACAGAATGTTCCTGTTGATATTCACTCATATCTATACGAACCATAGCCTCTCGGCTATTGAATAGATATTCTGAAATCGCCTTTGTCAATTCGGTTTTCCCTACTCCTGTTGACCCCAAGAACATAAACGAGCCAATCGGCTTCCCTGCATCATTGAGACCAACCCGATTCCGACGAATAACCTTAGCGACAGCAGCAATGGCTTTTTTCTGTCCGATGACTTTTTCACCAAGAAGTGTTTCAAGATTCAAAAGGTTGCGGGCTTCATCCTCCTTCAACTTTGCAACAGGAATGCCAGTTGCCGCTGTGATTACAGCCATAATGTCCGATTCATCCAGTGCAGTTTTGAGGATTGTATCCCCACTTTCGTCTATCTCGGCAGTAATCGCGGCTATAGACTCCTCGATCATCTTGATTTTGCGCTCACATTCAACGACTTCGGCGAACCGCTGTTCTTGTGTTGCTATCTCCTTGTTCGCATTAAGATCGTCAATGTCATCGTGAAACTGTTGCAGCTTCTCAAACTGAGCGCGTTCATTCTGCCATTTAGCATTTAACGCGTTCTCCTTTTCTCTCAGGTCGGCAATTTCCCGCGTAAGTGCTACAGTTTCACGCCCAGCCTGACCATCTTGCTTGATGCTTTCAAGCTCAACTTCCTTTTGCCGGATTAAGCGAGTAAGTTCATCAAGGGCTTTCGGAACAGACGAGCGTTCGATTCTCATACGGGAGGCAGCTTCATCAAGCAGATCAATTGCTTTGTCTGGCAAAAACCTATCGGCAATATATCTGTGCGAAAGCTTAACGGCAGCAACGACAGCTGAATCAAGGATCTTTATGCGATGATGGGTTTCAAACCGGTTCTTAATGTTGCGCATGATACTTATGGCTGAATCAACATCAGGCTCATCAACCATAACTTTTTGAAACCGCCGTTCAAAAGCCTTATCAGATTCAACGTGCTTACGATACTCATCTAGCGTTGTCGCCCCAATGACCTTTAATTTGCCGCGAGCAAGTTCAGGTTTAAGAATGTTTGCCGCATCCATCGCACCGGACGACCGCCCTGCACCTATCAAAGTATGAATCTCATCAATGAATAATACGACATTGGGCGTCCTAACAACTTCGGCGATTACCTGTTTGAGGCGTTCCTCAAATTCACCCTGTGCACTAGCACCGGCGACTATTGCCGAAAGGTCAAGTTCATATAGGCGTATGGACTTTAAATCTTGTGGCACATCACCACGCAAAATACGGTGTGCAAGCCCCTCAACGATGGCCGTCTTGCCTGTCCCTGGTTCGCCAACCAACACAGGATTGTTCTTCGTCTTACGAGATAGAATCTCAAGTACTCGACGAATTTCCGAATCTCTGCCAAACGCGGGTTCGATATCGCCGTCTTCAGCAAGCTTCACTAGATTCTTTGCATACTTGCGCAATGTTGAAATGCCCTCTTCCTCTACAGCTTGCGCAGGATGGGCACCTTGACTTCCTCCTCTAAATTCGTTAACTGCATCTTTCAACTTGGATTGTGACATCCCGAATCGCGTCATGATGTCCTTGACGGCTCCAGGCACAACACCCATTGCCCAAAAGACATGCTCAAGCGCGGCTACGCGTCCACCCGATGACTGCGACAACTCAATGGCCTTGGCAAAAATGCGCTCAAGGTCAGCGGAAGGGATCGAGGAGACATGGTCACTTCGCGGTACCGTGGATAACGACTCTTGAATTGCGCTGCAAAAAGCTACCTTGTCCACCGAGAGCTTGTTCAGCATGAATGCGAACATGTCACGACCCTCTTGAATAAGGGCTATCAACATAACCTGTGGCTCTACCAAAGGATAATGGCATTGCCGCGAAGTAGTGATTGCTTTACGGTATGTCGCTTGAGCTTTCTCTGTGAACAATGAGTAGTCTATGTTCATTTGATCCTCTTCTGCAATTAGATATCAAGGCTCACATTGATATCCTTGGTGTCCCCTG
>Ga0310694_10004487_pt1 | contig 13500 bp, 6 predicted proteins | sample 174DNAGHGhighgp2_FD_203884 | JGI IMG/M metagenome (GOLD analysis project Ga0310694, IMG submission 203884) | Sheep rumen microbial communities from Palmerston North, Manawatu-Wanganui, New Zealand - 1742 DNA GHGhigh gp2 (v2) (version 2) | ecosystem: Host-associated > Mammals > Digestive system >... | reverse complement strand
TTTACAATAATTTAAAACTAATAAATCTAAATTAATAAATGTATTTTGTAATTTATTAATATTATTACAAGAAAATAAATATAATGATTTTAGATTTTTTAAATTTTTTGGTATTTCTTTAATTTGATTACAATTTTCTAAATATAATTCTTCTAAATTTATATAATTTGATAAATTTATTTTTATATTACTATTATTTAAATATATCCTCTTTAAATTCTTAAATTTATTTTCTGTTAAATCTATATTCATTGTATTATAACTATAACTATTATTTATATAATATAAATTTAATTCTTCTAAACTATCATAATCCGGTATATTTTTTAATTTTATACAATTATTTATCTTTAATATTTCTATATTATTTAATTCTTCCGGTATTTTTATTATATTCTCACAATTATTTATCTCTAATATTCTTAATTTTTTATATATTGGTATCATTTTTATATATGAACAATTCTCTAATATTAATGTCTCTAAATTTGTTAATTTCTTTGGTAAATCTATTATTAATGATTTCGTTATCTTTAAATATCTTATCCTCGTTAAATTATATTTATATAATTCTGTTATATTTATCGTCTCATATGTTTCTTTCCCTATTTTAAATACTATAAACATTTTTTTTATTTATAATTTTTTTATATAAATAAATATCTATATATCTTATTTAATTTATAATATAATTAATTTCTTTTTTTTATTTTTATATTTTTTATTTTTTTTATTTTTTTTTTATTTTTTTATTTTTAAAAAATATTTATTATTTAATTTTATTTTTAGATTTATTTAATTCTTTAACTTGTTGATTATATAATTCATCATAATCAATATTATTATAATCAATATTATCAATATTATCAAAATTAATTTCTTTATTATTTTGTTCAATTAAATTATCATAAAAATTTTTTAAATTTTTGATTTCATTTTTTAAATTATCGTTTTCATTTTTAAAATATTCATTTTCATTTTTTAAAATTATTATTTCATCATTTAAATTTTTTATTATATTTTTTTGTTCTTCATATTTATCATTATTTTCTATTTCATTTTCTTTAGTTAAATTATTAATAATATCTTTCATATTATCATTTTCTTTTTTTAAATTTAATAATTCATCCGTTAAATCTTTTATAATATTTAAATATTTAAATGTATTATCCATTTTAATTTATTTATATTAAAATTATTTATTTTTTTAAATAATTTAAATCATAAAAAATATTTATAATTATTCTTATATATAAATATAATATTATTTATATAATATAATATCATTAAGCATTTCATTTTTTATATTTAATAAATAATATTTTTATTATAAAAATAAAAATAAAAAATAAAAAATAAAAAATAAAAAATAAAAAATAAAAATAAAAAAATAAAAAGATTAAAATTATTTATTAATTAAGAAATTAATTAATTTGGAATTAATAAAATATTTTTTAATATAATGTAATTTAAAAATGTTAAAAGGTTTAATTAATTTAGTGATATATATAATTTTTGATTGTGGTAATAAATTATCAGAATAATATAAATTAGTATTAAAATCATCATTAATAGATTGTGAAGAATTTAATTGTAATGAAATGAAATTATCTTGAATACTATTATTTAATTGATTATTTTTATCAAAAAATTGAATATATTTATCATATAATTTAATATTTGAAGATTTAAAATATATTAATAAATAATAAAATACTAATTTTTTTATTTCTTGTAAAATAAATTGATTTTGAGATAAAAGATAATTACATAAATAAGGATAGGTTTGATTATAATTAGATAAGAAAAATATTAAATAAAAACAATATTTATAAAAGTATTGATAATTTTTAGAGAAAATTTTAATACAATATCTAATTAAATTATCGATAATTTTTTTAGAATTAATATCAGTAGAATGTTGAATATAACTTAAATTAATAATATCAAATAAAATAATTAAAGGATTTTCAAATAAAATACTAAAACATTCTTCTAAATAATCTATTTTTTGTAAATTTTTATATAAATTATTATAAACATCATAATTAGAAAATAGATTATTAGATAATATATTTTTATTATTGTGAGTAATAATATTTTGAGAAGTATAAATAGAAGTAGGAAAATTTAAATAAGGTTGATTATTTTTAATAATAATATAATTAGAAGGAAGATTTTTAAAATAATCAGGTAATAAATAAGTATCATAATTGACATTATTTAAAGTATTAAAATGTAAATTAATAAATAAATCAATGATATATTTATTATATTCAACAATTTGATTTTCAACATTTAATAATAAATTAAATGAAGAGAAATTATTAATTAAATTTAAGATATTAGAAATTAAATTACTATTATTTAAAAATATATCTTTATATTTAAAAATATAATAATTTAAAAATATTATATCTTTACAACTTTCATAATAATCAATAAAATTAGTTTTTAATAATCCACGTTTAGATAAACTATTATAATAAGATTTTAAATAATTTAAATTTTTATGTTCAATTTCATTTTTATATTTAATTTTTTCAAAAATAATATTATATTGATTAATATATAAATTATTATAATTTTTCAACCAATCATTAATAGAATATATTTTAGAATTATAATAAACATAATCAAAAGATAAGAATTTAATAGGATAAGGAATATATAATTCTAAATTATGTAAAATACCTTTATAATTATTAAAATAATTTGAATAAATATTTAAATCTTTATTTAATGAATTCATAACATCATTAATTAATATACCATAAAATATTTCATTAGAAAAATGATTTTTATTACCATTATCTATTAACATATAAAAAGGAACAAAAATTATTTGTAATAATTTTGCTGTTAATCCAACAAGATTTGATAAAATATTATATTTATTTAATTTAAAATCTAAATCTAATAAATTATTTATGTTTTTGAAGAAAAACTTACAAAATATTAAAATATATTTATAAAAAAATATTCTCATACCTGTTTTTTTTATTTCTGTCGATGAATATAAATTTAATACTTTTAATTTATTTTTTATTTTAAATAAATAAAATCTTTTATTTATTGATTTATAATAAAATGGATGATAACTTTCCGTTATATTTCCTAATATATTAAATGATGATGCTATAATCTCATTATTTTCATCTAATTCAAAAGGTTTATTTATTGTTTCTCCTTCATTTATATAGTTTTCAAATATATATTTATCATTATTATAATATTTATGTGGATTTAACCAATCTGAAATACCGTGTGCAATATAAATATCTTTTAAAATTAAACTTTTTAAAGTATTATTATATGTATTATTAAAATTAATTTTATCATAATTATCTTCATTAAAATCTTTATAATAATTTATATTTTCTGGATGAGATTTATAAATTATTGATAAAAATTTTTTTAACACATAATAAATATAACCTATTCTTACATTCTCAAATATTTTTAATATATTATCTTTTATTTCTTTTTTTTTATTATTTAAATCTGTTAAAATTGGTGTAATATATTTATTTATTTCATTTATATGTTGTGTTATTCTATTAATTTTTTCATCAATTTCTTTAATTTCTTTAATTTCATCATTTTTATCTAAATTTTCAATTGAATTTTCGATTTCTATTTTTTTCTTTTTTAATTCTATTAATTTTGTTAATTCTATTTCTAAATTTTTTTTTTCATTATTTTTTTGTATATATTCATTTGAATTTATATTTTTACATAAATTAATATATATATCATCATTATATCTAACATTTATAATTTGTGAATAATATTTGATAAAACCATCATAATTTAAATAATTATTAATATTATCATTTGTTCTTGGTTTAAATTTAAATAATACTGGTAAATGGTCTGAATAATTTACTTTTAATATATTTATAGATATTGGTATAAAATCATAAAAAAAATGGTCTGATACTAATATATGGTCTATCATTCCTAAACCATAATAAGAAGAAAATTTTTTATCTGCTTCTGGGTCTAATAAATTTAATATATTTATTAAATGTAATTTATTTTTTTCAAAATTATTTTCTATTACAAAATATTTTGAATTAAAGTCTCCAAATAATATAAAATTCTTATTATTCTCATTTAATTTAAATAAATATTTACTTAAATTATTTATTTCTGATAAATATTGTGCATTTTTTATTGATATAGGATGAATATTTATTATATATAATTTTTTTCCATTAATATTAATTTTTGATATTATATATGGTCGTTTTGTTTTCATATTATACTTTTTAAATTCCATATTTTTATAAAAATTATAATATATCGGTTCTAAAATTCCTTTTATTAATTTTGTTTTAATTCTTTTATTTATACTTAATGTTAAACTATTACATAAATATTTTTTTTTATAATTATTACAATCACAATTATTAATTTCATATATATATTCTTTATTAAAATCTTCTTCCCAAAAATTTAAAACTTTATCATTCTCTAATAATAATGGTGAATATTCTTGAAATCCTATTATATCTGGATTTATTATATTTATCATATTTTTTATTTTATTATAACTTATTATTTCTTCATTATTATCATTATCATCATTATATTTTATTTCTCCATTATAATTTTCTAATGAATTACACGATTTAACAAAATTATGTATATTATAACTTAATAAACTATATTCATCATCTAATGTTTTATATTTTTTTAAATAATGTTCATCATTTAATGTATTTGTTCTTATACAAAAATTATTTAAATAATTATATGAATTTATATATTGATTTTCATATACTACTCTCTCTAATTTATTTTTATTTAAATTTATCTCATTATTTTTTAATTTTAAATTATCATATCTAAAATTATCATCTTTTATAAAATTTGTATATTCATATTCATTTAAAAATGTAAAATCATATGAATTATTTATATCATTATTCATATAATTCTCTTCATTTGTATATTTCATATATATTATATTACCTAATATTGTTTTCCCTATTTTTACTATATTCTTCTCTTCATTTATATAAATATCAAATAAATCATCATTATAATAATATTTTTCTTCTTCTTTATCATAAAATATTATTTCATTTATTATTTTAAATTCTTCTGTCTTTTTTATATCATTATTAAATATTATATGTATATAATAATTTATTATATTTACATTCTCTTTTATATCCTCTATATCTATTATTTTTAATTCTTTAAAAAATAAATTCAATTTATTATCTATGTTTTCTTGTATATTTTTTGGTATATTTTTAAAATCTATATCTTTATATGTTAAATCACATATATATTTATTATATGGTAATAAATAATCTTCTTTATATATATAATTATATCTATCTATATCTTCATATGTTAAATCACATAAATATTTATTATTTTGTAATAAATAATCTGCTTTAAATATATGTTTATATCTATCTATATCTTTATTATATTTTTTTATAATTTTTTCATTAATATAATTAATTAATATTCTTATTTCTTTTTTTGTTATTTCTTTTTTATTAATTTTATTTATATTTTTTTCACTTATCTTAAATATTCTTAATTTATTTAAATCTTTAAATTCTGTTAAATTTAAACTTATATCATATAAATTTTCATCTAAATACCTATTATTTCTTATATAAAATTTATTATCATATAAATATAAATATATCTTTTCTTTATCTATTAAATAATATTGTTGTTTATTTATATATTCTTCTTGTAAATCATAATGTTCTATAATTGAATATAAATTTTTTGAATATTCACCTATATAAAAATATTCTTCCATATTTTTTTTATAATTATATTATTTCCTTTTATATTTTTATTATTATTATATATTTTAATATAATTATTATATTTTTTTTTAAATTTTTAAAAACATTATTAAAAAATATTAATTAATAAAAATATTAATTAATAAAAATATCATTAATAAAAATATCATTAATAAAAATATCATTAATAAAAATATCATTAATAAAAATATCATTAATAAAAAATATTAATTAATAAAAAATATTAATTAATTAATAAAAATATTAATTAATAAAAAATATTGTTAAAAAATTTTATAATTATTTTTTATTTTTATCATCTTTTTTTTCTTTCTCCTTTAAATATTTTTCATATGATTGTTCAAATTTTCTTTTTTCTTTTCTATTTTTAGGGGCATTTTCTTTTACAAATTTCTCAAAATTTTCTTTTCCTCCATATTGTGAATATATATATTTCTCATTCATATATTCCGCTATTAATTCATCTCCATATTCTTGTGATATTGTTTTCATCTCTATTAATCCCATTATTTTAAAATATACCTTTAATACATTAAAAGGCATATTCTCTGAATATATTAAACTCATTACTAATTTAAATTTATTATCCGCAAATGTTTTATATTTCTCTAATACTTTATCTTCATATTCCATTTTATTCCTCTTTTTTAATTCTTTCATCTCTTCACTATTACAATAATTTAATATTTCTGTTATTCTCTCTATCATTTCTTTCGTCTTCGGGCATTTATTAAAATCTACATCTATATATTCTAATCCTTTTATATCTATCTTATCACTCATTTTTTTATTATTTATTATTTATTATTTATTATTTATTATTTATTATTTATTATTTATTTTTTATTATTTATTATATTTTATTTTATATAAAATATATATTTTATTTATTTTTCTTTTTTTACATATTTTTATTTTTATCCTTTTTCTTTTAAAATTAAAATTAAAAAATTAAAAATTAAAAAAATAAAAATAAAAAATAAAAATTAAAAAATTAAAAATAAAAAAAAAATAAAAATTAAAAAATTAAAAATTAAAAAAATTAAAAATAAAAAAATTAAAAATAAAAAAATTAAAAATAAAAAAATTAAAAATTAAAAAATAAAAAACTAATAATAATTAATTTTTATGAGATTGACGCCCTTTAGGTTTTCTTTGATTTCGTTGATTTTTTTGTTTATCATCAATATTTTTTTCATCTTTTTTTTGTTGTTCATTAGTTTTAACATTATCATCTATAGATTTATCATTATTTATAGATTTATCATTATTATCTTTATTAGGTTCAGTTGTATCATTATTTTTATCATTAGGTTCATTAGGTTCATTAGTATCATTAGTATTATTAGATTTATTATTATCTTTATTAGTATTATTAAGGATAATATCACCAATAATTCTTCTATCTTCAACACTCCAACCAACAAGTCCTTTAGTCATATGAAGGAAACCGCTAATTTGATTTTTATATCTAAGAGTTCCATTTTTAGAAATACTAATTTTTTCAATAATTTTTGTAAAATTAACAGTCTTCTCACTTATATATTTTGGTCCTTCTTTCTTATATAAAATATTCTTATATATAGATTTAACAGATGCTATAAAGTTAATCATTATATCCCAATAAAAATTAATAATCATAAAACTTTCATCATTAACAGCTATATTATATCTTTCTATGATTTTATTAATAATAACCATATAATTATCTATAGATAGATTATAATTTCTAAATGTGCTATTTTTATTTGTTAAATCACATATCTTTTTAAAATAATTAAATTGTTCATTTATATCTCTATCTTCATCTAAACTAAATTTTATTACTTTATTACAATAATATTTAAAATCATTCATCTCATTCTTTTTTCCATTAAATTCTTTCTTAGTTGTTGATGTTGATGTTGTTGTTGATGTTGTAGTTGTATTATCACTCATTTTTATTTATTTATTAATTATTAATTATTAATTATTTAATAATTTAATTTTTTAATTATATATAATTATTCACTTATTAAAATTATATTAGTTTTTATATTAATTTAATTATATTTATATTAAAGATTTAAATTATTTTTTTTTCATTTTTTTTATTATCATTTTTTTTAATAATAAAAAATAAATAAAAAATAAAAAATAAAAATAAATAAAAAATAAAAAATAAAAATAAATAAAAAATAAAAAATAAAAATAAATAAAAAATAAAAATAAAAATAAAAAAAATAATTATTTAATAATAATATTATAATAAAGATTAAATCTAAGATTACCATTTAAATCTAAGATATCAATTTTAGAATAATTATTAAAATCGAAGTTATTAAAGATATTGAAATTAATATTATTACAATGTAATTTATTTTTTAGATTTTCTAATTTAGAAATACAAAAATTATATTCAGTTTGTTGATTATCATTATTAAAAATAATATCACATTCAATATCATTATAAAAATGTAATCCTAATTCTTTTCTTTTATTTTGAATAGATTTAATAATTTGTCTAATCATATATTCATTATTAACATTTTCACTTTCTTCGATTTCAATATCAATAACTAAACCATTATTATCAATAGTAATTAAATGATTATCTTTTTTATCATAATTAATAATAGGTTTAATGATATATTCATTAGTATTAAATTGGATATCATTAAATTTAATTAATTCTTTAGAGAAATAACAATGTTTAAGATAATCTTTATTTTGATTTAATGATTTAATGATATTATTTAAATCTTTCATAATAGATTTATGATATTTAGCGGTTTCTCGTTTATTAAATTCAATAATATATTCTTCATATTTATCAACATTTTCGAAAGAAATATCTAAAGTAAATAATTCATTTTCTAAGATATCTTTAAAGGATTTAATAAAATCTAAAAATTCTAAATTATTATGTAAGATTTTAATAGATTTAACTGGTTTTTTTAAACTTGAACTTCTTGGATCTGTTTGTCTTAAACTTCTTGATAGAGTAATAATATCATTAAAGATTTTAATATTTTTAATAATATTTTCATTATAATTATTAATATTAAATTTAGGATAATCAACATAATATAAATTATCTTCTTTATCATTATTATATTTTTTTAATTGTTGATAAGCTTTTTCACTAACAAAAGGAATAAAAGGTTTAATAAGTTTAATAAATTTAAAGATAACATATTGAAGAGTTTTAATACTATTAATTTGTTCTTTATCATCAATTAAACCTTTAATTCTATCTCTATTAAGTTTAATATAAGAATTAGTAAAATCATCGATAAAGTCGATAATTTTAACAGCACAATTTTTAAGTTTATAATTAGATAATTGAGAATTGATAAAATTAGTTAATTCTTCAATTTTAGAAATAATCCATTTATCAAAAATATTATCTAAATCATTAATATTTAAATTAATATCAATATTATCGAATTTAATATTTTTTTGATTATATAAATAACCACCATATTCATTATATAAAACGCAAGCATTCATAAATTGGATTAATTTTTGTTTGATTTGTGGAATATCATTTTCATTAAATTTAAGATTTTCACCTTCACAAACATTAGATTTTAATAAATATAATCTAATACTATCAGCACCATATTTTTTAATTAAAATTTCAGGGGGATCAAAATTTCCTTTATGTTTTGACATTTTAGTTCCATCTTCAGCTAAAATTAAACCACTACACATAATATTTTTACAAAATGGTTTATTAAATAATAAAGCACATAAAACAGCAGAACAATAAAACCATTTATTAATTTGTTCAATACCTTCACAGGCGAATTCATTCATAAAATCAATATCATAAAAATCAAATAAATTATCTTTAACATTTTTAAAACGAGCAAAAGATGACGCACCAGAACAAAACCAACAATCAAATGTATAATTAATTCTTTTATATTCTTTCCCATCCTTTAAAATAATAATATTATCAATAATATTAGATAAATTAGAATTAATCATTTTAATATTACATTCAGCACCATTAATTAAAACATTATAATATTTTAAATCATCAGCACTACTTAAAACAATCTCATCACCATCTTCATTAATCCAAATAGGAATTGGAGCACCAAAAACTTGAGACCTTGAAATACACCAATCTTTAATATTTTTAATCCAATTAATATATTTTTGTTTCGCATTAGAAGGATACCAATTAACCCTTTCATTAAATTTTAATAATTTTTCTTTAACTTCATCTTTAGAGACATTAATAAAATAAGCTTCAGATACTTTATTAATTAAAGGTGTATGAGTTCGAGGACAAAAAGGATAAGTATGATTAATTTGTTGAGTTTTGAAACATAAATTTCTAAATTTAAGATTTTTAATAATATCTTTAGAAATATCAAAAACTAATCTATGTTTAATTAAATCATCATTATAAATATATTCACCATTATTATCAATAGGACATTTATTTAAAATTTCTAAAGCAGACATAATATTATTTTCAGTAATAACTCTAAAATCATCATCACCTAAAAATGGAGAAATATGAACGATACCAGTAGAATTATCTTCACCAATTTTAACATAATCATCATAAATAATAATATGTTCTATATCATTAAAATAATCATATACAGGAATATATTTTTCACCTTTCATATCTTTACCAATTTTATAATCTTCAATTCTTTCAATATCTTTTTTATTAAATACTTTTTCTATTTGTTTTTTTGATATAATATAAATATCCCCATCTTTCATATAAATCTTACTATACATTTCTAAAGGATTTACACATAACGCAATATTTCCAATAATACTAAATGGTGTTGTTGTCCAAGCAATATAATATACATTTTCTTCATCTTTCTTTTGTAATTTAAAATATATAGTTTCAGTATTTACTTTTTCATAACATTCAGAAGCTTCAAAATTTGATAAAACAGAATGAAGACCATAACTAAAAGGTAAAACTTTCGCACCTTTATAAATATATTTTTTTTCATATAAAATTTTAAAACAATACCAAAGATTATTAATATAATCATAATCACAAGTTCTATAATGATCTTCTTTTCCACAAATTCTTCCAAATGAATTAAAAATATTATCCCATTTATCTTCATATTTATAAATATTTTTTATACTATAATTAACAAACTCATCTAATCCATATTTAATAATATCTTCATTTGTCTTTAAATCTAACATTGATTTACAAAAATCAATCGTCGGAAATCCTAAAGCATCCGAACCAGTTGTATGATTAATTTTTGTATCTTTTAACATCATATGATAATTAAGAATTGTCGATTTAATTAAAATTTGAAGCATTGTCCCCCAATGTAAATTCGTTAATTCAATTTCTTCTTTAATTCCAATACTATCTAAACATTTTTTTATCCTTTCTTTCATAATATCATTTAATTTAACACCAGATACAAAAGGCGGGCCTTCAGCAAAAAATGATTTCCCAGTTTTAACTTCATCAATCTTAATTTTTTTTATTATATTCTCAATAATCTCTTTTTCGAAATTCGTATAATTTCCAAACATTTTTTATTTTATTTATTTATTTTATTTTATTTTAAAATATATTAATATTATAAAATACTTATTATAAAAATAATTTAATTTAATTTATTTATTTAATAAAAATAAATAATAATATAAATAAAATATAAATTCAATTTTTAAAAATTTTTATTTTTTTCTTTTAATAAAAATAAAATAAAAAATTAATCATCAAAATTTTTATTAGAACAAATTTGAATAAAACATTTTTCTAATTGAAGTATTGAATTAATAGTAGAACAATTATATAATATATGTTTTCCTATATTATTCATTAATTCTAAATCATCATCATTTTCATTATCTAAATAACTTAATTTAAAGAATACAGCATTTAATATATCGTTGCAGGTAAAATTATCTTTATATAAATCATTAGAAATTTTAATTAATTCTTTAATATTTTTTTCTTTACATAATTTAATAATTTTATCAATAATAATAATATCAGGAATTTTATATATTAATTTTAAAGTATCAATATCTATAATATTTTTTGATTTACTCTTTAATAATAATATTATCGCATTCAATTGATTTAAACTAAATCTTATATCACCTTCACTTAATATATATAAATTCATTAAAGCATCATCATTAATAATAAAATTTTCCTTTTCTAATATAGATTTAATATAATTATTATAATTTTTTTTTGAAATTTTACTAATATTTATTATAAGTGTATTATGTTGTATATTTTCTATTATATCACTTAAATTATTTGATAAAAATATAAATACTACATTCTTATTATTTATCATACAATTATATATTTTATTTTGTATATCTTTACTAAATAATGTAAAATTATCAAAAAATATTATTTTTTTTATCTCCGGATTATAATTATTTATCATCCTTTTACAAAATATATTTATATTCTCATATATATCTTTTATATCTATTATCGTATCATATATTTTATAATATTCTTTCGAATTATTTATTTTAAATTGTTTATAATAATCATTTATTATACATTTTATTAATGTCGTCTTACAATAATTTAACCCTGATGTTATTAACATATTATTTATCGAATTATTCTTTATATAATTATTTAATATTCTCTTTATATTCTCATCTATTAAACAATCATTTATACTTATTGGCTTATATTTATCATTTAAATTTATTATCTCCATTTTTTTATTTTTATAATTATTTATTTTTATAATTATTTATATTAATATATTAATATTAATATATTATTAATCATTTTTTTAATCATTTTTTTATTAAAAAAATGATAAAAATTATTTTAAATGTTATTAATTAAAATTTATAACTAATTTTATCATAAATTAAAATGAATATAAATAAACAAATAGATATAAATAAAGAATTAGATATAAATAAAGAATTAGATATAAATAAAGAATTAGATATAAATAAACAAATAGATATAAATAAAGAATTAGATATAAATAAAGAATTAGATATAAATAAACAAATAGATATAAATAAAGAATTAAATATAAATAAAGAATTAGATATAAATAAAGATTTAGATATAAATAAAGAAATATATAAAAATAAAGAATTAGATATAAATAAACAAATAGATATAAATAAAGATTTAGATATAAATAAAGAAATATATAAAAATAAAGAATTAGATATAAATAAAGATTTAGATATAAATAAAGAAATATATAAAAATAAAGATTTAGATATAAATAAAGAAATATATAAAAATAAAGAATTAGATATAAATAAACAAATAGATATAAATAAAGATTTAGATATAAATAAACAAATAGATATAAATAAAGATTTAGATATAAATAAAGAAATATATAAAAATAAAGATTTAGATATAAATAAAGAAATATATAAAAATAAAGAATTAGATATAAATAAACAAATAGATATGAATAAACAATTAGATATAAATAAAGATTTAGATATAAATAAAGATTTAGATATAAATAAAGATTTAGATATAAATAAAGATTTAGATATAAATAAAGATTTAGATATAAATAAAGATTTATATATAAATAAAGATTTAGATATAAATAAAGATTTAGATATAAATAAAGAAATAGATATAAATAAGGAAATATATAATATAAAAGAGAGATATAAAAATATAGATGAAAATATATTTATAGAGTATTTTAAAATAAATTTTAAAAAAATA